>Ga0194123_10000028_pt1 | contig 292212 bp, 270 predicted proteins | sample TA2MahsurfametaG_5_FD_155479 | JGI IMG/M metagenome (GOLD analysis project Ga0194123, IMG submission 155479) | Freshwater microbial communities from Lake Tanganyika, Tanzania - TA2015023 Mahale A surface | ecosystem: Environmental > Aquatic > Freshwater > Lake | place: Tanzania: Lake...
TGATAGCTTCAGCACCGAAAGAACATAGATCAATCAATGATTCTATTGTGTTGCAGGGAAACATAAGCTCTCTCCATTAAACAGAAATCCTAAATTAAAAACTGGACCTATTGTGGGGGGCTTGACAGTAAAATTCTTATTATTTCATTACCAATACCACTTAAGAATATAATTGGCTTTTTTTTATCCTCACTTAGGATTGGTATTTCAACTCTTTCACCTGTTTCTGAAATATATTCTAATGCGGCATTGCATGCATTGCGATGTTTTAACCGTTCAAAGTTTCTTCTTAAAATTGTACGAACTTTCTCATTTTTGAATAAATCTTCCGTGGGATCTAAATTTTGTTCCATATAATCTGCAATCTTTTGACCATCATCATTTAATTCCATAAAAAATGTTTTAAGTTCAAATGGACAAGAAGGATCTAAAATAATTCCTTGAACGAGCTCAACAATATTTATTTTATTGAGTTGCTCTTGGAATGTTCTTAAAGAGTGATATAATTTTGCGTGAGTTTGTTCAAAAGAGAGGTCGCTTGATTCTTTATCAACAATTAAACTTCTTTTCCATAGAAAGCCCTCATCTTCTAATGCTAAATTTTCTAATGTTACACTTGGAATAGAGTCAACACATATAGCAATATGGGACTGTAATAAAAAGATAAAAGCCCAAATTCTAAAGAAAAAGGGTATATTTCGCATATTATTTAATAACTATTTTTAGAGTATCCCGGTTTTTTAGGGGGATATATTCGCGTAAGTATTGAAGGGTTAATTCTCCGGGTCCAAAGTTTTTCCCAATGTTTATTTTTCTTAAATGTTCTAAATGAAATAAATTTATTAAACATCTAAGACCATTATCGCTTATTTTATTGCTGCGTATGTTAATTTCTTCAAGCAAAACATGATTCGCTAATTCATTTACAACAACAAGAAGTCCATCATCTGAAAGCAAATTATTTTCAAGGGTTAAGGATATAAATGTACCTCGCATTCGATTTAAATATGATGCAACTTCACTAGTTATACGCGGACTTGAATTACCGAGATTATTTTCTGAACGTATATCAGAACCTAACTTGTCGAAGACAATTGCTCTATTAGAAAGATCAAGGAAACTTAAAGACCTAAACATTGATTTAATTCTTTTTTCTGTAAGATCTAATTCTTGTTCAAGTCCAAAAATCCCCTTTGATTGTACCCACGCCCATAAACGTCGAGCACTAGGTTCTAACATTCCGTAGATTTGGGGGTTTTTTAATTTGGATATTGTGCTAGCGCTAATACTTGATGCCTGGGCAAGAACATCTTGCGAAGGGCACGCACGTATAAATCGTATTACTAGCTCTCTGTCATAATCTTTCCCAATAACTGTCCGTATCAAACTTTCTTCATGAGAAAGCTCACGTTTTACAGGCACATTAACTTCTGAGAAAGACATATTTTCTAGCCTCTTTTCTAGGCCTTCTAATTCATTTTCAATAGATACAACTGCATCAATGTAAAAAGCACATAATACAAAAAAAAGGGAAAATTTTATAGGTTTTTTCATTTTTGTAACCTTTCGTAATTTACATAGTATTCTAATCCTTTTAACAGAATAAGGATAGTCAAAATTTAATTTTCAAATTTAATAATCTTAGTAGACCATTTATCACCTAAGTTTTATGGATATGCTGAATTTATTGAGAAAGTTTGGAAGAAGAAGTAGAGTCGTTTTGTAAAAAGGCTGGCTCTATCTATGGCAGAGAACTATAATAGATACCGGGAACCTAAAAGTATCATCGAATATACTGTGAGGCATCACTATCTCTATAAGTTTAGCTTAAGAGATGTAAGTGAAATGCTCATGGAGCAAGGCCCGAAAGTTCCTTATGAGACCATTCGTAAATAGTGTAATTGGGGTCCTCGTGCTTATGAGCTATCCTTAACAAGGATACGGCAGGACCTGTGGATTTATGCCTACCTTGCTCTCATTGTTGTAAAGTACGCATGCTAATACCCATAAGAGAAGAAAAAGCTGCTTGCGATAAAATTAATTCATAACGAACGCTGCTACGTCCTCAAAATCATTTGTTCCGGAATCGAGCTTTTTGGTGTCTGTTATATTCATGTGTCATTTCCTTTTTTGAGTTCATGTTATACTCAATAACACAGTCTTGTGAACACTCCCCTCTTCCAACATTTTACTCCAAACAATTTGACGCGGCCCAGCTTAAGCCTTTCCTTTTGATTCAACTGTTGATACTTTTTCATGGCAACAATCCTTTTCTTTTTTATCAAAAAGTAAGATTGTTGCACTTCTTTCTAGAATCCAAGCGTCGCACTATTTAGCCTGCTTAAAAAATAAGCTATCGATGATACTCTGCTTCAATTTCATTCCGGTCATGAAAGTTTGCAATTTCATACAATATATTGAAAACATTCCATTCCTGACGCTCAATATGAGTAAGAAAACGTTATTACAAAACTTCCAATTTAAGGATGTATTTTTGCAAGCGGCCCTTCAAACGAATCCTTACATCGGGCCTACTTCTTCCTCCTCTTCATCAGATATTGGTGGGTGTATCTCTAAAAGATGCCAGTATAATTCCTTTTCTTGATCTCTAAGTTCCTCAAGTTCTTTAGTTAACGCATGGTATTTAGATGTATATGATATTTCATCCCACCATTCAGGAGCTATTTCACCTGGCTTTTTTGCCTCTTCATTTATTTCAGTTTTTAAAGACTTTATTCTTTTTTTTCTTTCTTTTGATTCCTCTAACATAATCCTATGTCTTTTCTCCCTTTCTTGTTCCTCTACTTCTTCATCATAAAAATCAGTGGGGTCATTCTTTCTGAGTTGCAAATTAGGAGCATTATTACCATTATTACTTTCTTCTAATGTATTTAAATTCATATGGAGTTGAATGTTATTTTGGTTTAATGATAAGTTTTTATCAACTTTCTCTTTTTCATCGCTTGCGAAGTTATTTTCTAAAAGAATAGTACATATAAATACCACTCTTAATATGACATTACTTGATATTTTCATTGTGATTAAGATCCTTCCTTATTTCTGAGGGTTACTTACATGATAATCTTAATAAAATATCACTTCAGGTCAAATAAATTAACATAAATAATAATGAAATTAAACTGAATATTTTGATTAAAACATGATAAGGTGAAGTGCCCCCCACAAGAACCGGACACCTTGAATTAGCCGATTAAGTTACACCTCACTTGTCCAGTCTTAAGGGATAGCACTTTCGAGATCGTTTAAGTAATTGCCTAAAAAAACTTCTTACCTAAGAACGATAGATAATTGACAATATCTGAATATAAAGTAAGAGCTCATTTACATAAAAAACTTAAAGCAGGACTGGTGTACGTAGAGGCCCATTAATGATTTGTTTATAATGATTGATTAAGATGAGTTATCAAAATGCATGTTTGGAGAACTCATGAAATCATTTAATGAATTAGCAGATTTTTATCAACTTGTTAGAGAGATAAACAATAAAAGCCTTGTGTTTCAAAATTTATTGATTGGTAATGGGTTAGGCCTTTCACATCCTAATCCAAAAATTAATGAGGTATTTACGTTTGTCGCTAAAAAATTCATCGACAATAAGCTTATAGAAGCCTTGGAAATCAAAAGATTAATAGTCCTGAGAAATTTCTCGAGAAATCTTGGCTAATAATTAAAAAACACATCATTAATAAATATATGATAGATATATATAGTAAGCCCATGTTAATAAGGGAATATTATATATCGGATTTTCTAACAAGCTTCCATAATGTTTATACCGTTAACTATGATCCTTTCACATACTTGGCAATTTCGAGAATTATTAAGAAAAAAGGCAGAAAATATACCGATTGTATATTATTTGATGGAAACTATTTAGATTATAATAACTCCGAAGACAGAGTTATTAGCCGCTTAAATGATTCGAGCACTAGAAAGCTTCTTTATTTGCATGGTGGGTTTCATTTATTCATTAGAGAATCAGGTATAATAAGGTATTACAGGACTAATAACGACTTTCGTAGAACGGTTCGAAACCTTTTCAAAACCAAGGAAGAACAGCCATTATTAGTATTTGAAGTTAATTCTGAGCGTAAGCAAGAAATAATTAACAATAATAATTTTTTAAAAGCTGCTCATGAGCATCTTAAAGTTTCTAAAGGAAAACTCTTAATATTTGGGATGTCATTTAGAAATGATAATCATATTCTGAAATTGCTTTCGGAAAGTAACGCTGAAAAAATTTTCATTACATTCTTCCAGAAACATGAATACAAATATTTTTTTAAATTGTTAGCCGATAACGGATATCATAACTTTATCCAAAGAATATATCCTTACAAAATATCAAAGCATAGTAAACACATTCTTTGGGAGAAAGCTAGAAGAACACCATTTGAGAAGAAGTTGTTGCGATGGGATAATTATGGATTAAATTTAATATAATTATCCTAGTTTATCTTATTTTATTTACTCAGCAGCATATTAACTTAAAAACTGAGCATCTCTAAAAAGCCATATTTTCATGGATAGAAGTCATCAAAAGACTCACGCTGCAAAAAAAGCCATGATAATTGTTTGATAGCTGTTAATTTGATTGGCTTTTAAGCCTTTTTTGTAAGGAGTTTGGTCTCTTTTAGGACAAGCAAGGCGCAGTTATCCTGCTAAGACGCTTCGTTTTTCCCAAAAAACAAGCCTTTTCATATTATAAGCCATATTCGCAAGAGTGATTTTGACTGTAGCCCGTTGTAACCCGATCGTTCGGATAAATAACCCCATTTGTTCTTTTTGCACCGCAAAAACATGTTCAACTTTAGCCCGAATCTTAGACTTTGTCTTATTCCCTTGACGTAAGTAAACCGAAACAGGCTTGTTCTTTGGTTTCTTGCGATGAGGCTGAGAACGGAATCCTTGATCTGCTAAAAATCGTTCATTTTCTCCCGAACGATAGGCTGTATCACCCCATATCAGGCGAGCTGTATTATTCTTGTCTAATATCTTTTTGAGAACTTTACCATCATAGCAGCTTGCCTCTGTCACCTGATATTTGCGATTAAACCCATAACGGTTATCCGTTGAGATATGATTCTTGTAGCCAAAGAAAGGAATGGCAATATCAACAAGATTGTCTGACCCTTTTGATTTTTTGTACTTAACAATCTATCTCACATCTCGATCTTTTTGGGCTAATTTGGCAGGATTAGCTTTCCAATCTTCAAGAATGTTGCCAGCTTTAATTTGTTCTTTTTCTGATACAGTCATGCGTTGACGAGGAGCAGATACGATACTGGCATCAACAATTTGCCCACTCATGGCAAGAGAACCCTAGTCCTTTAATAACTGATCAAAAATCCCGAAAAGCTTCTTGTCCAACTCTTGGTGTTTTAATCGTTCCCGATAAAGCCAAACTGTTTTGGCATCAGGAATTATATCCCATAGATGAAGCCCCAAGAATCTCATAAAACTCAAGCGGTCTTTAATTTGAAATTCAATCTGGTCATCAGATAAGGTATAGAGACTCTGTAAAATCAAAATCTTAATCATCAGGACGCTATCGTAAGGAGGACGACCTCCTTTGGAACGATCTGGCGCTAGGCAAAGGCTAGATTCTAATTCACCCCGAAACACTTCAAAATCAACAACTTCTTCTATTTTCTCAAGAGGATCTCCAAACTTTGATAAACTCTCGCACCGATTCGATAAATCAAAAAATCCAGGATGACTCATCCTAAACTCACCCTTGCTTCTTCTTACTTAGTCTGAGCCGAGTTTATCACAGATCCTTCCATCCTTCAGGCGGTTTTTAGAGGTGCTCAACTTTGCATGTATCAAACCTTAGGGAGTTCTAGTAAGTAATGCTTAACTTCCTCAATAGTCATTATGCCTCTTAACTTTAAACGCCTTTTCTAGATCGGCTTGTAGTGCCTTAATGCGCGCGTTCTACGTGATCTTTAGCTTGCTGAGATTTCGCACAAATAATCTCTATATTTAATTCTTTTAAGGCTCAGCCAAATTGCGTAATTCCATAATGATCGATAATTTATTTTATGAAAAGTTTAATTTATACTTTCTTTAAATCCATTTGCTACATTCGGTAGCTTATGAATTTTGAATTTCACCTTCGCAATTGGATAGTCTCCTGGAAGCTTTAGGTAGGCTTGTAAGTCCGGCAATTTCATCAAACGATCAGGATGGATCGTTGGCTTTTCTTTGCGTTGGTCGTTGAGAGAGACCCCGTCTCGCATCTGGTGAGCACCATACGAGATATTCTCCATTGTTTCGGAGACTTCTTGAGTACCTAGCCACTTAGACATACGCTCGGCAATCTCTGCTCCTTCTATGCGAAACACCACTTTTGTACTACATAGGTTAGCGATGGATTTGACGATATGTTGGCCATAAATCTCGTCTAATTGACTCATATCCTGGGTGCCTAAAATCGCGCATCCTCCATACTTTCGAATTTCGGCTAACATAGTTTGCAACTTCGGCAATTTCTTGATGGCTGGAAGCTCATCAACGACGATCCAGAGGCGGCGTTCCTGACTATCGGGAAGACCCATCAGTGCCTCCGTCGCAATGGCCGTCCATAGGGACATAAGCGGCGCAATTTCCTCACGCAATTCGGGTGGCGAGGATAAGAACAGCCAACCTTCACTCTCTTCATCTTTTACCCATTCTCGAATAGAAAAGGGGCGCTCGGTTTCTTTAAAGAATGTTAAACACTCTGTATGGGCTTGCAAGTTTGATCGCACGCCCATCACTGTCTCAGCCGCATCTGCATTCATAATGGCTGCAGCATTGCTATCCTTATAAAATGATTCGATTTCACGTATGGGCCCGTTGGTTGCATAACGGAAGAAGTCTTTATTGGTCAGCCGATGGAGTGCGTGCAGCTTTTCAGCCGTCGCCATAAAAACTACCCGACTGGCTTTCGTCCAATAAGATTCATTACCTTTGCCGTCCGCAGGTATGAGAACCGATGATATCAGGCGTAAGTGATGAAGTTTCGGACAATCGCCCCAAGTATTCCAAGGTTTTGAGCGTGCATCCTGGGGATTCAATATGATGTCTTTCTCTGATCGATAATACTTTTCAATAAAACCACCCGTCATATCAACAATGATTGCGCGCTGTTTCTTGGCTCGAATCTGCTGTAAAAGTTCATGTATGCAATTGGTTTTACCTGATCCCGTCGTTCCAATTATCAACGTGTGCTGCTTCTCCTTATCTTTGATGAGAGGAACACCCCCTAAAGTGAAGTCCGAAGTCTCTTTGCGCCTTTTTATCAACTTCTTGAGTGTTTTAGCCGAAACAACTTCCGTTCCCGATAGGATGCGTTTACGGGCTGTAGAATGTCCTCTCCATATCCAAATTCCACAAATGAAGCAGAATACCCAAACCATCACTCTAAGCGAAAGCCACGCATTGTCGATAATCTGTTGTTTCACATTTTTGGCATGAATTTGATGTCTGCGGTCTTTATAGATGTTGATTGAACGAACGATTCTTTGAGTTCCATTCGGATCAGTGTAAAATTGTGTGAGTTTGTTTTTCTTCACAAAAGGAAGGTCTAGCTTAAACTCTGCCCAATGATAAGCCCATGCTGCTGAGCGTTCGTAAGGTGTGTAATCAAGCCAGCTCTTCGTTCCAAAGAACAATATGCCTATCAACATTGTAGTGATAATCGTGACAACCAGCACTTGACGAATCATATGGAGATTATGGAGGGTAACCTGACCACCTCGAGTAAAAGTTTTCATCATGAGCTTTGCTCCTTTGAGATTGTTAAAAGTGCCACACATCTATGATTTTGTTGAAGAAAAGATTGAAGAATTTCCATTTGCTTTAAATATTTTGTGGTAAAGTTAATCATGGAAGGATGGAAAAGATGACTGATACAGCCAATACATCTATCGAAACTCCGTTGGAAGAAGTTCCTAAGTTCAAAGTGAAGTTTTATCGCGATAAACGCATTTACATTACGGCCTTGATGAGCTTCTGCATCTTTGTTGCTACGGAAAACCTCTTCCTTTCCCTTCTGTCTCATGTGATGTTGACCCTTTTTTGGGAATGGTGGTTCTTTACCTATAGAGGCTATAAAGACTCTTTGCGTGCTTCTGAAGCCTATTTCCAATGGACTCAAGTGACTCCCCAGCAAATGGATGAGTTTAATGCATTCATGATTAAATTGCGCAGAATAGCATTTCCAATGAGTATTTTCATGGCCCTCACGTTTTATTTTTTTGTAGAAGATGTGGGTTACTACACTGCATTTCTGTTCACATATCTTGGTATCGTTGTCATCCCCTCTGGAATTGCGATGCTGCTTGGAAAAATTAAATATCCCTATCCACCACTTAGTAAGAATCAAGAGTACCAATGGTCTTATCCGATGAGCGTTATTCACAGTCCGATGTACAATGCGGCTTCGAATAACAAGCTGGCAAATCCCTACTCTTGATGGAATTGGATTTATGAAGGATAAATTCATAATTATTTCCATATTTTATTCCAAGACTTCTTTATAAGACCTTTACTCTTTTTACTTTCAAATGCCTGCTCGTTTGCATCAAATTCTCCACGGAACTCTTCATTGGTAAGAGGGACTTTGTATTGATCTATGGTCTGTCTTGTCTCTTGACGACGAGCCTGTAATTTTGCTTCCAGCTCATAACCTCCTTGATTGAGATTCTGCTTCTGCCGCATCTCCTCAAGGCCAGAACTGCTTGTTGGCATTGAGTTTATGTTTTGCCTCGAGTCAGTATTGTGCTGTTGAATATCTGCCCTTGATGAAAGCTCTTTTGGCTGCATAACGGATTGATTGTTATCAAGGAATCCTTCGATTTCCTTTTGGTAAGCAGTTGGATTTTGGGTTTGCCAAGCTGCTGCTGCCAACTTGTCTCCACTAAATTGTTTATCTGCAATATAGGATAATGAAGAGTCATTGAGGTTGCTTCCGGAAGCGATTCCCTTTTGTCGCTGAAGCGAGGCAGTTTCGCTCCACATTTGAGATTCTTGAAGGCTTGCAGCAGCTTGCTCTGAGAAGCTTTCAGCCTTGTTAAAATGCTCTTGAACTTGATCGAGCATCTGACTTGATGAAGTGTTACTAATGGCTCCTTTATTATCCTCAACGTATTGCAATCCATGACTTAAGTTATCGGCAAATTGTTTTGCAACACCGCTTTTAAGATGCTGAGACATTCCTTCACTATCTTTTGCAGAAGCCTGGAATTGGCCGCCTAAATTTGCTGCTATTCTTCCAAATAGGCCCCCTGACCCCACACCCGCTTCTCCACTAGCACCTAGCAATATATTAAAAGCCTTATCTTCAGATAAGTTATGATCCTTGGCAAATTGCTTAGCAATATCCATGGAGTTTGATAAGGATTTTTGGGCACTTGCTGAACCACTCTCGCCAAACGTTTCTGTAAATCCTTGGCTATCAGCAAGACTCTTGGTTAAGGAAAATAACTGATTCATTCCCATCTGAACCTGCTGACCTGCTGCCTTTGTGTGGCTGAGTGAAGATTGAAGAGCTACCTGACTTTGAAGTCCAGACATTGCACTTACAGCATCGTTTTGAGAGACATTCGTACCGAGTTGTGTTTGATGTTCTTGTAAACTTAGTTGCCCTTCGGTTCCATAGAGGGCGGCCATCTTCCCATCATCAAAGCGAGATCCATAATTGAAGGAAGAACCCAACTGCTGTTGAGCAACTTGAGAGTTAGCAATATGACGTGTATGTAAATTTTGTGCATCAAATGACACATTGCCATCAACAACTTCAGCACCTGCTTTGCCTGCAAAGGTTTCTCCGCCTTGGGTGAATGAAGAAGATAATTGAGAAAAAGCATAGCCCCCACTCCAGAGAAGCGCATAGGAAATGAAAGGAACCGAGTATTGTAATCCCATCACAAAACAATATGCATTGTAGGCAGCATCAGCCAACCCATTCTGAGTCATGAGATTAAGACCTTGCCCGTATCCAATTGTTTGAGAAGCCATACTTTGACTTGCAAACATATGGCCTAAGGCATTGAGGATTGCCAATAAGATTGGCCAGGTAGCCAGCCATGCCATCACCTTTACCCATGTGACAAGCAACCCAATTCCACCTGGTAAGAAAGTCATGGGAGCCATAACCGCAAAATAGATCAATGCGAGCGTAAAGATGATGGTGTGAAGAATAGGAATTTGAGATCCCGCCAAAGCAGCTTTGACGAGAAATGAGCTATCCTGCTGCGCGATGCCACGGTCTGCGTTCAGATGAGCGAGTTCAGCGCTATTGCGCCTTAAACCGAGCTCATCACGCTTGTCTTGAAGAGCACCGCGATAGCTATTCAACATCAGCTCTTGCTGAATGATGTGAGCCGCATCGCTTGATCCTCGTGCAAGATATTGCCATGCATCCCCAAAATATTGTTTCAAGCGGCGCGTCTGGGTTTCAGCATCGCCTTTCACGTCGAACATCTTCATAGCTAGAGATTTGAAACCCGTCTCTACTTCGATGGGAATGATTGCTCTCACCTTTTGGGCACACTCTCGACAGTTCATGAAGGCAGATTGGCCATTGAGTTGTCGCCAATAAATCCCTAAAAGTGGATGGGGATTTGCCTCAATAAACCCGAGCATATCTTCTGTTTCTAATGCCGCCTTTTTGCCGGGCTCCAGGTTAGAGAATACATACGGCCATGCAAAACATTGTCGGGTAAAATCTTTCAAGTTCTCACGGATAAGGGGATCTCGGATACTCAAGGTGTGAGCCGCTTGAATCAACTTTGCACCGAACATCGGTCCAACCCTGGAAAACCGCTCCATGTCGCTTGACGTGAATACCGTTTCGATATGCTCTGTCAAAAATTCGCTGATTGTGCTGGAGAGGCTTGCCACCGCTGCGATGCCAAGGGGAATATTATCAATTTTGCTGTACTTAAAATTCAGGTCAACCTTGTCGATAATATTGACGGAAGCTTTAGGTCCATAGAACAAGGCGACCAGAAGAAATGTCGGTAATATCCACTCTTTAAATAATATTGGCAATGATCCACCTGGAACTGACCTGACGGCTGTATAGAGTAAAGCAATGCCAATTGTTAAGCTACCAACAGATGTAAAATAAGGATTCTGACTTGCAAAGATTAAGCTGATCCCATTGAAGATGGTCCAGAGAATCTTGCCGCCCCCATAGATATAAACAACGTATTCCATGTAACACGCTCCTTAACTGTTTTTTGCAACAATGGCTTGCTCTATGGCTTGTATGGTTTGGTTCAGAATGGTGATGGAACCGCCATTGGCTCCAATCAACAAGGATTGAACGCGAGACCGAGACCTTTGCAAGTTTTTCTTGAAACTCTCGATCGCCGTATCTTCCAGCTGAATCTTTTGCAATGCATCAACAGCCTCAAGGACTTCACTCATCACGCGATCGAATTGTGTGAGAATCACATTGGCCGCGATGTATTCAGCCGCATCCTGCATGAGGAAAGGCGTACCAGCGGCCACACTCACTTGGATATAACGATAGACGGGAACATTGACTGCATCATTCAGAAACGCAATATCTTCTGCTGCGATCGATTCTTTAGAGATATATTTTACCCGCAATTCCGAGATTTTATGGATGACTTTCGCTTTCATTGTCATGTTGGGGTGATCGCTGTTATCTTGGATGGTAATTTGTGTAAGACGCGGCGCAAGGCATTTCTGATCTTCATCACAAGTGAGCTGAGAGGTCGTTCCTCCCTTTAGATAAGCCGCAATAAAATCCTTCTGATCAGCCTTTGGTTCGATGACCTTGAGGCGAATAGTTTCACCCTCTCGTCTGGAAATCAATGTTCCGGTAACAGACATAATAAAAGAAGCCAGCTCTTTATTCTCGGCGTATTCTGGCATTTTTTTGAGAACATGCCACACAAGGTTGTATTCACCCAGCATGAGGTCTTTATATTTTACTTGGGCATTTTGAACGTTAGAATGAATGGCGTTGGGTTTCCCGCAATGTTGACGTGCACCAAACCAATCTTCACCGCCACTACGCCTCTCGTTCATGCAGATTTGTTCACTCGCTGCCGTTCCTTTCGGCCATAGACCACCGACAATCTTCTGACTCGCTTGGCAAGAATTGAGCATCATATTATTCATGTCTTGAACAGATTTACGAAGTTGAGACAAAAGATTTTCAACTTGAGGGGCCATGGTTTTCATAGCCAACTGAAGGCCATAGGTTGGAACCCCCGTTCCAATCTGACGAAGAAGCTGGGATAGTTGTTCCCCTTGCAAAAAGGAAAATGATCCAAAGTATAAATCAAGATTATTACACCCAGCTCCCAACTGAGGCAGGCTGATATTGATCGGTTGAACCACACTATTATTTTGACGCAATACATAGCCACCACCAGTATAATAACCCGCAGCCTGATCCTGAAACGCTCCGGGGGTTGTTCTATTCACTTGGCCGCCTAAGCTTTGGAAAAAGGTATCTAAAGCGCTGGCTTCGATAGGACTTGGGAAACAACACAAAAAGAAAAAGAACAAGGTGCTAATGGTTTTAGGAAACATGTGGCGCCTCCTCTAAAAATCGAATGATAACTTTTAAGTTTTCTCGAAGCTGAGACTGGTTCACCAACCCCCGAGCCAAAGGAATCACTTGACGAGTTTGCGGATTGACTAAGAACAAAGCCGGAAAGATACCCTCCGGATTAAGGACTGCAATGGTTCCATTATCAACTTCCGCATCAGTGAACAACTCAAGGGCCTTTCTTTCTGCGAATGTCGACGGTCGACCCCCGATAGCCTTACACTCAAAACCATAAATATTCATCAGGTCTTTGACGATGGGGGCAAATTCATGACAGTAGGGACAGTCCTCTTTAAAGAGAAAGAATAATCCATATGTTTTAGTCAAAGTCCTTATTTTCTGATCGAGTTGATGATCAAGTTGCTCCTGATAAACCTTTCGATGTTGGGGGCTTGGTTGATCGGATGAGCGAAAGTTTTGGGTAGTAAGAAGTGAAGCGAGCATCCAAGCTTTTTCGAACTCTGTTGCACGATTCATAATGGCATTCTGAGCCTGCTGCATCATTTGAACATTATCTAGGGTGGGCTCCAAAATTGCCTTAGCTTGGATCTCTTCAAAGTTCTTTCGCAATGTCTCTATTCTTCCGGGGTAAGAAAGCCTTTTTGATAGCTCATTTTTATTGATAGCAGAATCATTTTCTTCTTTCTTGATGATGGACAGAGAGCGCTTATACCAAAGCCACCCTTTTTGCTCACCTGAGTACCAGTTTGAATGAACTGGTGATATAAGAAAAATCAGAAGAAAAAGAATTGATCTAAAAATCCCCATGATCACGTCCTTGTATTTTTTGTGACTTGTTTATTTGACTTGTTTTATCCTTCATTGATTGTTGAATGCCTTGGGTAATCTTTTGAACGTTCGGTACTTTTGTGCTGACTGCAATATCCTGAAAAAGGTCCGAGAAATTGACTTTAGAAAAATCCATTTTTGACAATTGCTCAGCCGTAAGTCCTTGGCATTGAGGTTGTTGAGGATACCCGAATCTAAGTCCTAATTGTGCTCTTCCTTGTTCCTGAATAATTTTGGCAAGTTTACTATCGTAGCAGCAAAAGGTTGTTTTCTTTCGAATGCATTGACCTGCGAGCTTTTCAGCACAATATGTTCCCACCATCACACATCTGTTTTTATCCCGTAATTCTCGCAGCTCTTTCTCTTCAGCACCACATGAAGACAATTTGAGAGATACACCCCATCCTTTGCCAGACCCACAACAATCTCGAAAATCTAAACAATTGCGTGTGCACCGCCGATCTGTTCCTTTGAAGATAGTAGAAAAGTTCCGCAAATCATTCTGAGCTTCTTTCAGCACCGACATCTGACTCAATACTTCAAATAAATCTTGATTGGGTTTATAAGTGGTATCTGTACAGTCAACACTTAAACAAAAAGGGTTCTCTTTATTGGATGATTGAAAAGACTTTATAGATCTTTTGCTGGCAGGACAGCGGAAAGTTTGTTCCCAAAGAACACACGTGTTCCCAACCTTCTCTTGGCAAACAGAATTAGTCTGATAACAGCCTTTTTCTCGCAAACCTGCACAAGATTTAGTTGAACTCTTAAAACACGCATATTGATAATGTTCTTCAAAATGATCACGTGTAAGAGGCTCGCCTTGAATGGTTCGTGTTTCATTTTGAGGGCTTTTGGTGACACTCACATAACGACAAAGACCTTGCTCTACGAGCTTTTCAAGGTGGGTACATCCATCAACCCATTTTTCACTGATAACATCTACTTTTTTGGGGGCAACATCTACCCGAGATGCACATCCTCCGCAGTATTCTGTCCAATGGCTATAGTGCAGACTCCATCCACTTCTTTCCTTTCGTGCGTGCCCTGGACAATAGGCAATATTTGTTCTCAATTCAGGGGTGATTTTAAGGGCAATTTCTAAATGTTTTAAACAACCTTGTTGATATTCCTCACCACCCTCTGTGCAAGTTTTAATTTCTTCTGAGGGACTCTCAGAGCCAGGGGTTTCCATGGGAATTTCGGTGATATGTTCACTAAGGGTTTTTTGAGGGTCAGCAATGGCTTGATTGGCCGATACAACCAACGGATCTTTTTGTGAATCGATGACGTAGTGCTGTCGAGAATCAGAGGTGTCCCTAATCAGTTTGGCGGCCTCGTTGTCGTACATTATTTTCTGAGTTTCACTTCCAAGGTCATGACTCTTGATTTTTGACTGAGGCAGGTCTATTCCCCCATATCCTGGGACAACTTGAGGGTTTTGAGGTTTGGGGATGGGAAGACTTTGAGCCCATGAACTGCCTTGGTCAAAGGACTTGTTCATGGCTTCAACTATTGAAATCGTTGATAGAATCACCGCCAGTATTATGAAGGGCATCTTCATGATTTATTCCACATACCTTGGAGATTTTGGTATAGTTTCTGTGCTTCTGTCTTTAACTCTGCTTTTTTCCTAAATTGATCTAGCGCTTCAATTAAAGATATGTGCCCCTCAACTCGATCAATGGTTTGTTTGTTAACCAGTACAAATGTAGGAACGACGGTAATGTTATGATCATCAAACTTTGGTGGATCAATCTCAGCAGCGATGCCTAAATCCTGCATGTAAATTTGGGTTTTTGAAAAAGTTCCCCCAACAAGCCCCCGAAACACGATGTGAGCTCCTATCTTTTGAGCTTGTTGACCTAAGACTTTGATGGATTCTTGAGGCATACTTGATGAGACGAAGATGTAGAGTTGCGCAAGAGGTTTATCAACATCTTGAGATTTAAGATTCATGCCACATTTTCCGGATGGGTGGTCAGAATGCGCACCTGTACAAGCCTTTCCAGCTTTACCTCCGAGAATCTTAGAGATCTTTCTTGTCGGATCTTTAAGGGAATGGATCAGAGTTTTCGCGTCAATTGACCCAAACTTTGATGCTTGCTCTGCTTGACTAATAATTTCCTGAGCTTCCTTTCCAGCACATAAAGAGCCGAGAATCGTACCCAAAAAAATTATAATAATTCTTCTTTTCATAAGCTTTCCTCAAATCAACTAATCAAAGGAGACAGCAATCGCGACGCCTCCAAACCAAATACCCAAAATCCGATCCCTTATAGGGAAATTCCTTCCCTCCTTGCCACAATACTTCTGTATGGCCAAAGGGATAGCAATTAGACGCCGTGGGAATGGGGTAGGTCATCTGAAAGCGATACTGGCTTTTTTTAATGATCGGCATAGGGTATTTTGAGCATAAACCTTGTTGCCCATAAGTCCCCCACAGAAGCCCCTCTCTATGAAGTTTGGCCATAAACCGACCGGCAATGAGAAGACTTGCTTGAACACCCCCAGAATGATCACTCAATGTTCCTGTAAAAGGATAAAGTCCTCCTTGACACCCAGAGCACCAGAACAAGGAATCGAGCGGCAAGCTGGTAGAGGAGGCCACACAGTCCGCTGCACAAGAACTTTGCGCAAGAACATTGCCAAACAAGACAGCTTCTGGGTTTAAAATGAAGGATTTTTCGTCATCATTCCATAAGGGGTCGAGCTCTGTTAAATAGGCCAAGTCTATGGAAGTATTTTCAAGACAGACAAAATCCATCAAGACTTCTAGCCAATACATGATTGGATAAACATACCAATGTACCTGATAGAAGCTGTGGTGTGTGCCATCATCAGTATTCTCTTCAACATCTCCCCGATAACTAATACCAGAACTAGCGACTTGCATCCCGCCCATGTTTACCAGACAATAGGGCGTGCGGGTAACATCCACCATTCTGACGGGTTCCCAAAATCCGACAGGGATGCCTGGAACCGGCAAATTTAAGGGAGGTCTGTTACAGACACATATGGGTGAACTGGGTACAGGTGGGCTCGCGTTCCCCTTCACAACATTCATTCCCATGATAGTTAAAGGAAACACGCACTTCCAACAAATATCAGTCACTGGATTGACAAAACGGCCTACACAGGTGCTACAAATTGGCTGCATCATTGCACAAATTAGGAAAAGGCACTTGTAAAACATGTAAAACGTGCTATATTTAAGAATAGGATCATTCTTAAAAGGAGTTAAATACAATGATGTTAGGTGTACGCCTTCCCGAGTCTCTTGACCAACGGCTTGGTCAATTGGCTCAAAAAACCCATCGCCCAAAGAGCTTTTATGTAAAAGAAGCTTTGGAGGCATATTTGGATGAGAATGAGGAAATGTTTGCTACCATTGCTGATTATGAAGAGCAAAAGAAAAATGGAACCTTAGTGACTTATTCTTTGGAAGAAGTAATGAAGAAGCTAAAGATCGATAAAGATGACTTGGAAGATTAAGATTCGTCCCAATACGGAAAAGCAGCTGGAAAAGCTTGATCGAGAAGTACAGAAAAGGGTTTTGAGTTTTCTTTACAAGCGCCTTCTGCCAAGCAATAACCCAAGACAGTTTGGTAAAGCATTGCGAGGACGTATGAGCGGTTATTGGTCTTATCGAGTTGGAGATTACCGTATTATCGCTGACATTCAAGATCACCACCTTACAGTTGTTGCCGTCTCTATCAACCACCGTCGCCAAGTTTATATTTAACCCCTCACTCACCATCTAAGTGACCTTTCGTTTGTAATAGAGTTTCTATAGGAATTTCTTCGATCAAAAGAACCTTATCTTTTTGAGATACACGAACAGGAATTTTAGAAATATCAAACTTCTTTACTAGCAACCCACCTTGGTCAAAGAAGAATGTTCTCTTATGCTCTTTAGTTAATAGCATTGGTTTTCCACGTGTCAGGACGATCTTTCCCTCTTGAGATAAGGCCCATTTGACTTGGGAAGTATCATCCCCATCAATCAGAAGTAGTGGTTTCCCAAATGAGTAATAATCGAGGGGTTTATATCTGGTTCCAGCTATGGCAATTAAGTTGCCCTCATGATCTTTGATGTCTTTATCCAAAACAAAGGAAGGGTCATAATCTCTTGACTGATAAGTGGTCGTCTTTTGGAGACCTTCAACAGGTCTTGGCCGATCAATAGATTGACGGACTCTCATCTGAAGTTCTTTTTGATGTTCCGCAAGTTTTCCAGAAACTTGTAAATCATGGAGTTTTTCTTCAATGACTTTTAATAAACTTTTCTCAACAATTTCAAAGGTTGTCCCTATGGTACCCAAGTCCTTGGCACAGCAAGGAAGAATAGAAACGATGAAGAGGATGTTTTTAATCTTCAACCCAGCTCTCCCCAACATTGGTCGCGACACCTCGGGTCACAATATTTTGGGTCTCGACCCTTTGTGTTGAGCTATTTTGTCTTTCGATGACAGTTTCTATAGCTTCCTCGATCGAGGTGCCGCGTTTAATATGACTCTCAATGGCTTGGTATTCTTCGGCATTGGTTGAGTAAAGAAGGCGACTAAAGGGATCGAGTCGCAGACGCCCCACGATTCCATTAATACCCGGTCCAAAAATTGCAGCTTCTGAATAATGGGGCGGATTGGAGTGGATAGATCGTAGGAGCGCTTCCTTATATTCATTGTCTACAAAACCTTGAAGCTGATCGTGGTGCTTCAGAGAAGTGATGACATCACCTTCCTGATAGAGAATGCATTTCCATGCTGAACAATTAAACGCCTCAGTAGCCCCGGGAGATTCTTCTTTGAAATAGTCTGTCAAATGTTGCGTTCCCAAAATAATCGAACCCTTGTACTTACGAGAGGTACGGCTCGCTTCAGATATAAAGTCTCCCGTGTTTTTGCCACTGAGGAGCTTCCACGCTTCATCGATGATAATGAGGAATGGGGTTACGCGATCGCCTTTCGCCATTTCTTGATTGATTTGAATGATGAGCATTTGCACGACTACGGCCATGAGGCTTGGATAATTGCGCAAATGATCAGTTTCGATAACAACCAGCTTTTCCTTAAAGCTTGTATTAGCTGCCTTATTAAAGAAGTGCCCATAAGAGCCTTGAGAGGAAAATGCATATAGAGTTTGACAAAGATTTTTAGCAACCATCTGCTCATGGTTCTCCAGTAACTCTCTCACTGTATCAACAGAGCTCTTGGATTTGTAGGTCTCCCAAGACCCGCGGATGGCTTGCTCAATGTAGGCATTTTCTAAATCAGTTGTGCCGTTCTTTGGAGCCGCCATGACTTGAAAGATTGGACAAATCATAGCCAGCATTTCTTCTCGTTGGAGTATCTCTTCAGGGCTATTGCTTTCAGGAATATGAGTGAAGGGATTCAAGCTTATGGGATTCCGAATATCGAACTCGATGTGCTGTCCTTTGAGGATCTGGCATGTCTTCTTAAAGCTTCTTCCCAAATCCAAAACAAAAACCTTACCCCCGACACCCATGACCGTTGACATGAGTTCGTTCATAAAAACAGATTTTCCTGATCCACTTTGCCCAGCGATACAAACATTATAGTTATGATCAGTTTGGGCATTCGTTTCTCCTGGCAAAAAGGCTTTGCCAAAAGGATTCCAAAAGAAGAGCTGTCCTCGTCGTCCCACAAGCGGCATACCAGGAGATGCTTGGCCCTTCCATTCCCCAACAACGGGTAAGAGATTCTGAGCTTCTTTGGTTACAGTCTTCTTGGCTTTTGATAACTTTTCTAAGCCCGTTGCAGCTCCATAAGCCTTTTTTGAGAAGTACCCTGTTTTGGATGTCCCAATCGTCCATGTCATCGGCAATGAGGAAAGGAGAACGAATAAATGATCGTATTTGGTGGGTTGAAAGGCCCAGCCAGAAGTTCCCCATAACGCTCGTAAGTGCTGCTCATTTTCTTGGATTTCTTCAGGTCTTGAAAAGATCGTATAACTCAAGGACTCAATAATAACTTGCCCGCCAAGCTGAAGCTCTTCGACCGTTTCAACGCTTTCATCGTATTGTTCCTGCAAGTTTGGCATAAACTTGGACATCCCCTTCTTTAAAGAGTTCTCGAGAGTTTGGCGCTTTGCATACGCCTTAGCTTTGATCTTTCCCTGGTTGCTATCTACAAACAAACCAAAGTGAATGAGGAAGGGGCATGGAATCTTTTGACGTACTTCTAAAAGATCACCAATCATCCGATCCATATTCCCTAAAGACCACCGTTTCGGCCAAACCTTTGGGATATAGCTACGGCATATGGTTTGACCCTCGTTCAACAGCAGTTCGTTTTCCGTTGCCTTAAAGTTCTTATCCAAATCAAAAAATTGCTTCTTCAAGAAATCATGCTCTTGCCATTGACTAAACTGTGGATAGACATCCTGATGGATGTTCAGGATGGTACCGACTTCTCGGATCAAACCATCTGCATCAAGTGTTGTTGCTTGAATGCCTAAAGTCTCGAGGACGGCTTTCATTTCTTTTCGAAGACGCAACAATCTGTCTTTCTCAAAAGGTTGAGTGATATGTCCGGGAAGGGTATAGGAGATTAGCAATCGATAGTCTCGGATCAAAAATCCCCCTAGATCGTTGTATGCTTTGGCTTTTAAAAATTCTGAGCGACGCAAGGCCAGTTTTTGGAATATGGGATCATTTCGCAAAGATTCACTTCGGGCATCTTTCCAATAATCGAGATGAGGGCCAATGCAAGGACTCGCAAACAAGAGAAATTGCATTGATGTACCTTCAGTCAAATTTCCAGGTGTTCGAAAGAACTGAGCCATTTGCTGTTGATCCTCAAGACCTGCCCCAACAATGGGATTGGCGCTTAACACAAATCCTGTTGCCCCTTCATTGTAAAAAAGTTGAGATTGAGGTTCATAACTCTCATAAGGCAAAAGATCATTGAGACGCGGAATGTTGATCCACTCTTTCATCAAGTTTTCAAAGGTATCATCTTTGTTCGACGACATTAGCTCTTCCTCTCAAATGACAGGTGACTCATCAATTGAAATAACTTTGCTCATCTGATCCGGACCATAATAAATGAGCAATTGCTTCTTTTTGAGGTGGCACGTACCAGAGCTACAAACTGATTCATCTTTGTCTAAATCAATTTCACGACGATCAATCATTTTGTTCACTTTAGAAAGTGAGGCGCACCCAGCTCCTGTCCCATAAGGACAATCAAAGTGACTAGAATAAGTAGAACCGCTACAAGCACTCAAAAACAAGTAACCCAATAGAGAGAGCCCTTTTGGTATTTTCTCAAAACTCATTTAACCCTCCTGATGTTCTTGGTTTGAAATATCTTGTATGTTATTTAAAGATGCCCCGACAACTTTCAGGTCATTATCACTTTCGGACGTTAAAGAGACACCGCTCTTGAGAAGCACATCGACGACGCGACCACTAGCCACCATAATCACCGGCTGCATTTGTTCTGCTCGTTTAATTGAGAATTCGGCTAGCTTATCTAGGGCGTTACCTGCTCCTGAAGCGGCAGCCCCTTTTAGTGCATCTTCTTTGCTTAATGCATTGGTTTGACCAAAGGGAGTTCCAAAAGGGGAAGATGCGTATGTACCCGAAGTTGCTTCAAACTTTAAGAAGTTTGCTGCCGCTGACAGCATCGCCGCTCCAAAAGCCTCTCGTGCAACGGCCCCTGAACGATCCACAACTTGGCCCCGAATGCCTGCCAACCCATCCTCACCAACAACCCACCCCTCAATCGATTTCTCAATTTGAGTGCCATTTTTATCCTTCCAGGTTAAGCTTTCGAGCCGACAACGCGCCCGCTCACTGGAAATATCCCCATAGCATGCACCGATAAGCACAGCATCTCGTACCTGACCTTTTAAGCCGCCGGGGAGATTGCCATCATCAACCAATCGCAATTTAATCGGTTCTGGATTGCCTTGAGAGTTCGTCGCTGTGGAAGCTGCAACACCCATGTCCACAACTGCTTTACAGTAAGTTCCCCCTGGCAGATATAAGTCAGACGATTTTAAAGAAGAGCCCGCGAGGCGATGTCCAGTAATGTGGACAATTTTTGGACCCCGGCTTTTAGGGAGAGGATTATTTGCTGCCTCAATAGAAAGGGGCGAGGTAATAAATTCTGGTTGAGCCTTATGGGAAGTTTGGGGTTGTTCAATTGTCTGATTTGTCGTTTCGGCGATAGGCGCTTCATGTGAGGGTTGTGCTTTGAAGAGAGCTTCAAGAACATCTATTCGCTTTTCCAGCATTTCATTTTGTTGGTGAACTTGGTGTGTTTCTTTGCGAAGGCTTTCCGCCTTCTTTTCAACTCTATTGACCCAAGTTTCTCGCTCATCGACCGGACTTAATGGTGTTGCTAAAGCACTCATTACTTTCTCAACTGGGTTTCCGCTCTTAGAAGAGGATGCATTGTTATCTCCCGAGAAGCTAAGATAAAGTCCTGCGAACAGAAACACTGTTATTCCCCCACCAGAGAGAAGTAGCTGCTTTACCCTTAGTTTCTTTGAGGAAGCATTTAATGCCTGTGAGCCAGAATGTCCAGATAATCCGATCTTGTGGTACAGATTTTCTGAGAGGCCTCTTTTGAGCCTTTCCAATTTTTTGAATATCTCTTTCATAGGGATTCCTCTTCAGTATTAGTTCAATATGTTAAAAATTGCTTTTGACTTAACGAGAGCAGTGACGATGCCAATCCCCCCGGCAACACCGATCTGCGCTAAACCTTTTGGAATATCCCCCTGGTAACAGGAATATCCCCCTCCAACCACAAGCCCACCACCAATCAATAGAGATGCTAGATTGCCAAGGACAATGTCGCTTACCTTGGTGATTTGTGCATCTAAGGTGGCGTGAGCAAACCCCGTCGTAGTAAGCATTCCAAAGGATACATAACAAAGAGCTTTACCCCATACCTTTAATTCCGCTTTTGATATCAATAATTTCATATATGTTTCTCCACTCTATTTACGGTTTTGAATGACAAATAGTTTCCCCGATTGTTCAGGATTTAATTGGGGTTGATCGAAAGCAGATGCCAAATCCCTAGCCTCCCAAAGCACCCTATTATCTAGGATGATCTGTTCTTGGCTAACGTTCTTGATTTTGAAAACCAAGACACGATAATGCTCGTTTTGATAAGCATTCTCGACCATTGCTTCTAATGAGCTTTTGCCGACATGCTCACGACTCACCTCCTCGACGCTAATGGCGTAGAACCCTTTTGGAACAATCCCTTGAACGAAGCTGGCAAGAATTGTACCTGCATCCTCTTGACTCTGTTGCAACTGTGATTCTGCATTCTCAAATGTAAGGAGAATCGGTTCCGTCTTTTTGGATTTAGGAATGAGTTTAAGGTCCTGGACAGCACCGCGCTTCGTGATAACTGTTACATAGAGGGGACTGTTCAAATTTTCAGCAACCACAAAAATATGACCGCTTTTATGGTGAGATATATTATCTCCATATTCAGTTGGAAAGGCATAGATATCCTCAATACCATCTTTTTCAATCGTGATTCGCGTCATCCCCGTTTTTGAGATTGGAAACTCCAATACCTCAGCAGAATTTAGGGGAGTATGGGCATTGCAAACATCTAAAGAAAACAAGATCACAAATACAAAACTCATCAAACATTTATTCATCTTTAACCTCCACAAAATCTTTCAATAGGATGACACCATGAGTTCGAACCGCCCAAGCGAGGCGGAATTTCTTTTCGGTGGTGACAGGATTAGAATCTCTCCCGAAATAAGCAATGTGCTGCCCAGCAACATCGATAGTTTGAGCGGACTGATTTACTAAAAACTTTTTAGGATAAAAGACCGTGCTGATCTCGTCTGCCTTGATCTTCTTGGATTCAGCCTGCAACTTCTCCTTTAGCGTTCCGACATTTTGAACTGTGATTTTTAGAATCTGCTGGATCTTCCAATCAATGCTATCGGGATTAACACAAAGGATGGTGTTCACCACTCCATTTGCCCAATCGGCAAAGTAGTCGTCTGAGTACTTGGACGCGGTCATCTCCAATCTGTGGTCAACATCATAGTGCGGAATCAAAACCCAATGTTCTTCCGTATTAATCAATTTTAAGACCAAGAGTATGTTTGTAAAAGCTAACCCAAGACAGCTCCAGAGAGTAAAGTCTCGTTGTTTCAAAATGCCTGTTAATGTTGATTGGGTGGTTGAGAAATTCATGGCAACCAAACCCTCTTCCATGATTTAGGACAAATTCTGGGCAAGCCAAACCTCAATCCAAGAGTCCAATGAAGATATGAGACCAAAGAAAATCCTGTGACCAACTTCTTGAATCGTTTGATGAGGTAGACACCCAGAGACCCCGCAATAATGAAAAATAATTTGATAGAAAGGGATTCCAGTACAAAGAATAAGAAAATGCTTACGATGATGAAACAAAGCTCATCCACCGTCATCCCTCCAATTCTGAGCGGTTCGGACATGAAGGTATAAATCCGGTGTTCTTTAATGTTCACAGCGATTTCCTCTGATTGTTTCAACAACTTTCAAATCAATATGCTTTATTTCGGGATGTACAGATTGAATCGCTTTTAAAATTTCTGATGAGAAGTTGGTCGCAATATAATCCTTGATGAACCTTCCCTCTACGGACAAAGTTGCCTTCGATTCAGTCAAGTCGATCAAAGATACCTTCAAAAACCAATCTTTGTATTTAATTTGACCGATCTGCTTGGCTAGATTGAGTGAGATCTTATGCCAAGGCAGAAGACACTTGTGGCTTGGTAGTTTCCTGACAAGTTCTTCTGAGAATTCCTCCCAAGGTAGAACTTCCGAAAGCATCTTAGCCGGTTGAGGTTGGTCATAAATCACCCCTTCCAAAACTTTATAGGCATTGTCCGGAACTAAAGCCCAATCCAGGGTAGCTTTGAAGCTTCGGGGGTTCTCTCCCGCAAGGTAACGAGAGTTTGCAATCAGGGTGCAATAATCCCTCCAGGAATCTATATTCCCCTCGAAAACCGTTTCCAGAAGCGTCTTCAACCGCTCCCCTCGCTTCTTGGTGAGATGAACCTTCTTTCCAGAATAAACTTTGCATTGAACTGTTTGATTCCAAAATTCCAGAATTTCCTCGTGAGTCTGCTTGAGGGTGTGGTTGAAATTGGAATTGGAATTTAAATTTTGAAAACGATTTATTTTTTCTTCTTCCTCTTCCTTGAACTTTACATCCACAAAATTGCTTGAAGGAGGAGAAAGAGGAGGAAGAGTAGTCTCTGAAGTAATCTCTTGTGTATTCTCTGTATAATGAGAGAGGGTCATTCTGACCCCATCGTTGGGGACAAGTTGACCCTGTCGAGAGAGACAATTTGACCTCATCGATTGACCCATTTTGGGCTCATCGAGAGGGTCATTTTGACCCCATGAGTGAGTCTCCTGCTTTTCTGAATATACTGAATCATTTACTACTTCGTTCCTCTTTGGAAGAACACGATCTAAAATTTGGATGTTGGATACAGAAAGACTAATTTTTTTGAGAAGGTCATAGTCAAGGGTATAGTATTTTGTTCTCTTAAACCCACGCGTCACAAAGGATATCAGAAGACCTGATTCTTCCAAGTTCGCAATGGTACGCTTAATTGTTTTCTTGCTCCAAAATTGAAACTGTTGGTGCCATTGCGTAAAGGTGTTGTAGACCCAGTACCGTTCTTCAAAGAAATTCTTATTAAATTGAGGATTAAGCCAATAGTGCACTTGTTGCAACACTATGGCTTCATTCAGTCCAATTGTTTTAGCAAGTGTAGGAAGAACCTGGAGGGGGGGTTCATTGATAAGGAGTTGTGGAATCATTTGCGAGCCTTTCTTTTTGCTGAAGGAACAATTTGTGAGTTATCTGTCTGATCAGAAACTAAAGGAAGTTTGGTGTGATATTCGGAAGTGCATCGGCATCGATGCCTGAGTTCAAAGTCTTCAATATCGGAGAGCCAGTAAGTTACATGTCTGCTCACTTTAGAATAATGAGGTCCCTGACCCGTATAGCGCCACCGGCTAAGTGTCTTAGTGGTAACGTTCCACCGTTTAGCCACTTGATCTGGAGTTAAAAATGATGGGTTCATAAAATTATTCTCTCCAATTTAATTACTGCATTTCTTTTTGCAGATCGTATTGAATCAATATAAAGTTGTTTTGTCAATCGTGATAACAATAGTTATTCATAGTCTATATTATTATATAAACATCTACAAACGTCTATTAATTACATAATACTTATTTTTAAACCGTCTTTATTCATCTATAAACGTATCCAAAAGTCTATGAACTTTTTTTTAAAAAATATGAAGTTAAAGTCAGAACAACAAACGAATATATGAAATTCTCACAAGTTACGTGAGCAGAGGATTAATAGTAGGGGAAAAACTTACCGATCATCGAGAATGGGTTTTTAGTGAAATAAGAACATATAGACTCAGTTTATAAAAAACGATTCACAACAGAAAAAGTTTGTAGTAGAAATTAAAGATGTCAAAAAGCACAATGCATATAATTAAAAAATAAATCTTATCGAAATAACAATTGCTGTAAATTTTTAGATAAAATAGCCGAAGGAGATTTTACATGAAAACATCATTTCTTACACCAGAAGAATTGGCAGCAAGATGGATATTGACAAGTGGTACTTTGGCAAGGTGGCGACGTAAAGGAACCGGTCCCAAATATTCTAAAACAGAAAGTGGTATTTTTTACAAGCTTGAGGATATTGAGTCTTACGAGGATAGCAGAACCTTTCAAAGTACGGCTGAGTATCCTCCTGAATTAAAGGGTAAAAAAAAAATTCAGAAAACCCATTAGTCGCGGTTGAGGCTTAAATTTTAAGAAATTTAATCATAACAGGTAAAATGATTGTTTTTTGTTTTCCCTCTTGACTCTCTTGCCTTTTCAAAATCTTCTATTTCCTCAAGCCTATATATGGCACGACCCCCTATTTTAAAGAAAGGTGGGCCTTTTCCACTCCACCGCCATTGTCTTAAAGTCTTGACAGTAACACTCCATCTGACAGATAACTCATTTGCAGATAAATTTCTTTTTTCCATCCTCTTTTTCTACCTTTTTTACACCTATATTTGTTTTGTTATGTCTACCTAGTTATCTCTAGTCTTTTCTGCCAAAGATATTTTTCATATTCGCCTTTAAAATTCATTATAATCCTAAGCCGTAATTTCTATGGTTGAATGGAACATCAAGAAATCATAAAAATTGCCAAATATAATATAAATAAAATACTAAATTTTCTATACGTATTTTGCATAGTAATGAATAAATATAAGCTTACCAAAATTTTATATATGAAAATTTAAAATGGTGCAAGTCATTATATTAATGTTATAAAATTCAAAAATTTTATATATCTAAATAATAAAAAAATATGCAGATTATTTATTGGCAAAATAATTTAATTTTAATCTCTACTAATTACAATATTTCAATCCTAATTCAAGAATACACTCTTCCAGGTAGAAGATCCTTAGAGTTCAATCTTTCACTATTATATTTCCGGTCGCCCCCAAGCCTTTAAAATCTCGTTTAAATTCATAGAAAACTTGAACTCTGGGAGAACCTTCTAGACTTTTATGATAGGTTTAATAGTAGGAAATGTTGTGATTTGGCACGTTAGGTAACACATCTACAAGTAATTTTTATCCATAGTATTACGGTATATAATAAACTACCAATCCCAAACCCTTGAATCAAAGCTGCTTGAAGCGCTATGCCATTATTCACTTCAATATAGTGACGATAGAAAAGATTTAAAGAGTGATATTTTATCAATACGTTATGAGTTCTTTTAATTTATGAATCTTCCACCTTGCAGAGAGTCAACTTGTGATATTTCAGATCATCAAGTGTGTTCAGTAAAGAATGTTTTTTAAGTAGTAGGGAGAAGCATAAAATCTAAGATCACCATTCGAAAGATGGTGCTGGGCAATATTGAGATCAAAAAACAAAGAGGAGACTAATCCTGCATCTCCAGTCTGAAACTGAAAGGCATCCGTGATAAAAACAAATGTGAACTCAAGGTCGGGATATTTGAGACAAAGGGACACAAGGGGTTCAAAAATAAGTTTCATTGCTTCTGTGCCAGCGCAATCATCAGAATTTCTTTGGATTTTACTTTTCATAAGTTACTTCCAGAAGGATTCAGAGATAGACAGAGTAGCACATTATCGATGTACCTTCAAAGACAGATTGCTAGAAAACAAATTCCCTCCAACCATCATTCCACTAATGCCAACTCACTTAAGAATAAACGGCTGTAAACGTGGTCAACTCAAATCATTTCTCTATAAAATCAAAAACCTTTAAACCGGTGAGACTATACGAAATCTTCCTAGCTATCATTTGTACTTTGATTGTGACGGCGATTCCATAGATAAGAGAAAATTTAGGAAATAATTGTGTTAAAAATCAAGATGTACTATCGACAACTTAACAACTTTATCATTGAAATTTATTTTTGAAGTTTTATTGCAAGTCTCTAAAATTTCACTAACTGCCGACAATTTGCCGACAATTTGTTTTTTGAAGATTTTTTAATTCCGCCTATCCACATTATTTCTATGGCGCTGAAGAGAGGAATCGAACCTCCGACCTACTGATTACGAATCAGTTGCTCTACCAACTGAGCTACTTCAGCAACTCTTCGAAATTAGTCATATTTTATAGGAGCGTCAACGGACTTTTGAAGTGAAGTTGGCTGCGGTTTAGCACCTGCCCCGCCTTTCAGAGATGATTTGAATCGTTCCCACATTTGGGCTGAGCGTCTTTTTCGTTGGGGCACAAGATTTGTGCCCCACGTTTCTTTTAACAGTTCCGATTGATGATGAAGTTGGGCCATACGGGCACTGCTTGTACGCATTGGATAGGCCGTCTTGAGCCAATAGAAAAATGTGGCGGCCCCTCCCCAAATACCTTGATCTCTTTTTGAGGCCAATCGATTGCGGTTTAAAATCTTTGACTCAATTTCCCGTAGTTCAGCTTCAATTAATAATACTTCAATTTTAGCGGCTTGATAATCTTCACGATCTTGCGTCAAAGCTTGTCGATTTTCTAAAACTTGCATCAGCTTTGACAATTGACCCGACCTTGTGGCTTTACTCAGCTCTCCTTGCACGACTGCCCGAGCTTTCAAGTTATGGTACTGTGTAATCAGGGGGACACATAGCTCAGCCATCCAAAGGCACAAATTTGGCAATTCTTTAATTTTCATTTGGGTTTGAATACCCGCCAAAATTCTTAAAGTTGCCAGATTTTTTGTTTCTCGTTGAGGCTTCCCCATATCTCTCATGTCTAAAAAATTCATTTCCCGCCATCGACTCATTAAAAAGGCAGCTAAGTGACGATCAACGGGAAAAGAAGGCCGATTTGGTTGTGCGGCCACTTCCTCTAAAGCCAAAAGAGCTTCAGCGGGCGTTAAGACAGCGGCATGAATGAGCGACGGACTGAGACAGGTCAATTCGGGATTTAACTCATAAAGACATCGCTCAATACCATATCCAATAGCTTCAGTTTCCTCAAACTTTCGAAGACTGGGGTCTTGATACAAAAACGTTGCCCAATTCGGTGCTAAGGCCTGATCCTTCTCGCCGTCCTTTACCATTGTAAACGCATTTGTTGTAATTTTATTGGTCACGGTCTTGCTCCTTACCCCTATTCAAAACACTTCTTACCTTGATGGTGTGAGGAAAGTCCTTAAAGAAAGGTTAACAAACAACAGTCAAAAATTTGAAATGAACAGCTCAAGGGAAGTGCTTTTTAAGGGCTACCAAAACCCTCTTCTCGCTCGAATATAACCGTTGAATTGATGGCAAACTTCTCTATACTACCTTTAAAATACGTCTCAAAAATTCAAATGTGAAAAATAATGTTATGTCGCAATTCCTAATCTCCCGCACCCTTATTTTTATAGTTCTTATTCTCCCCTATTTTAGCACAATCCCCTCCCATGCCCGGTGGGCAACCTATGAAGACGCCTCAGCTGAAATCGAATTTCTTAATAGCGATATTGTGGTTGATAAAGATGGCAAAACCATAGAGACTGTAGAAAAACAGATCAAAATTCTAAAAGAATCAGGGCGTAATTCTTTTGGGGTGGAACGAATTCACTTTAACGAAAATATTGAAAAAATAGATATCATTGAAGCAAAAACCATCATAGATGGAAAAGAATTCATAGTCCCCAAAAACATGATTGAGATTAAGCCATTAGCCAGTGAAATTAATGCCTTTGACCAACTCTTTCAAATATTTATTTCCTACCCACACATTAATGTTGGATCTCGCATTTATTTAAAATACAAAAACACAATCACCAAACAACCCCTCCGGAAATATTTTGCCGTAAAGTTTTATTACGGCAGCGGCACATATTGGAAAGAAGCGAGATTTACCGTCAAATCTGAATTGCCTTTCAAGATGATTATTAATGACCCTCACGATGAGCTAGTGGTCAAAGAGTACAAAGAGGGTCCCTATTACAATTTGAGGGTAACATCAAAAAAACCAACTTATCGAGAGCTAACAAATGAATCCACCAGCACGCAAATTCCGGAAAGTTTAAAAACATGGGTTGAACTTTCTACCTTTGACTCATTTGAAAAATTTGCCACGGCATTATCGAAAGATTACGAGGACGTGCTGCAGCAAAAATTACCGCCTTTGCAAGAATCAATTCGACAAGAAGCAGCGAAAGTTACCCATCCAGTGGATCAAATCAACACAGTGACTTCTTTGTTAGCCGACAAAATTCGCTACATGGGCGACTGGCGTACCATAGAAGGAAGGCTTTCTCCCCGCTCTTTAAAAACAGTTGCCGAAAGTGGTGTTGGCGATTGTAAGGATTTTTCAGCATCCACATGTGCCATTCTCAACGTTTTGGGTTATAAAGCAAAAGTGGCTATTGTTTTTCGAGGTTTAGCGTACCTAACTCCAGAAAAATCACTTCCCAGCTTTTTAAACACTAATCATGCGATTGTAAAAGCTATCGATAAGTCCGGAAAAATATATTGGATTGATCCCACGAATTTTACCAGTATGGCTGATGGCATTTATCCAGATATTGCCGAAAGACCTGCCCTCGTCTTAGATTCTAAAAACTCGTCTTATGAGCAGATTCCCCCTATTGATGCGAATCATTCAAAAATCATCTCTGAAGATATAATCGAGATTAAAGATGGAGACATATTAAGTGATACAGGTTTCATGGAATTTTTTGGGGAGCAAGCCATTGACTCTACGGGAGCGGGATTAAGTTTTTCTCTTCAATCAATCGAGGAAGCCCTTGTAAAAGAGCTTACGGGAGAAACAACCCCCATAAAGAAGAAAATTAGCATCCCGCCTCTCAACTCACGATTTGTTAAAAACTTTAAAATTGATTATGCTTTCGAGCAAGATCACAGTTTACTTTTGACGAATGAGGGACTTGGCTTTTTATTAAAAGCCTCCTGGGCGCATATGTTCTTGGATACGTCTCCCTCCCAGATTGGAACCTTATTTGTTAGTTCCCCCCTCACCCTCATCAAAAAAGCGTTCATTAAAAATATGAAAGCCAAACAAGTCGAAGTCTTAAATTTTCAATTTAAATCTCCCTGGTTAGAAGCTAAACGGGAGTTTCGGGTCAATTCAGATGGCATTGAACTAAAGGAACAAGTCTCCATTCTGAAAAGTTTTATAACAGCTGATGATATAAAATCAAAACAATACAAAGACTTGAAAGACTTTCTGAAAAAGTATTGTCGCAGATCAGCCATGATCATGACAAAAATTGATTCCAAAAAAATCAATTAATCCCCCCTCGTCAGGGATAGGTAAGATATGGTAGGTTTCTAAAAAAGTTATATTTCTAACGTAGAGGATGATTATGAAAATTGTTGCGCCCAGAGAATCTGCCGACTTTGAGTCTCGTGTAGCAATTACACCAGAAATTTGCAAAAAATTGATTGATTTAGGGCATGAAATTGTCCTGGAAAAAGCGGCGGGCGTTGCAGCGGGTATGCCCGATACTCTTTATGAAGCTGTCGGTTGTCAAATTGCGAAAGATTCGAAGTCCCTCTATCAAGGTGCTGATATTGTAGTGCGCGTAAATCCTCCTGTAGGAACAGAAATTACAAGCCTTCCTAAAGACAGTATTTTGATTGGAATGCTAAAGCCACATGGCAATGAGAAGCTGGCCCAAGAATTGGCAAAGAAAAAAATATCCGCATTTGCTTTGGAATTAATTCCTCGTATTTCAAGAGCACAAGGCATGGATGTATTGTCATCACAAAGTAACCTTGCCGGTTATAAGGCCGTTGTTGATGCGGCAGCCGCTTTTGGGCGCGCTATGCCGATGATGATGACGGCGGCAGGAATGATCCCCCCAGCGCGGGTTCTCATATTAGGTGCGGGGGTTGCGGGCTTACAAGCTATTGCCACTGCGCGACGGTTAGGGGGTATCGTTTCCGCATTTGATGTTCGTCCAGCTGTAAAAGAACAAGTTGAAAGCTTAGGAGCCACATTTGTCGAAGTTGAATCTACTGAAAGTGGCGATGGCACAGGTGGCTACGCAAAAGAAATGAGTGCTGACTATAAGAAACGCCAACAAATGAAGCTTGAAGAAGTTATGCGTCAACAAGATATTGTGATTACAACCGCACTTATTCCGGGCAAACCAGCTCCTCTTTTAATTACAGAAAAAATGGTCAAAGAAATGAAGGCAGGATCTGTTATTGTCGATTTAGCTGTTGAATCTGGAGGAAATTGCGCCTATTCACAACTGGGCAAAGTTGTTGAAAAGAATGGTGTCAAAATTCTTGGGTATTCGAATTTCCCAAGCCGTATTCCCTATGATGCAAGTCAAGTCTACGCTCGCAATGTCTTGAACTTTTTAAAATTACTTTTAGAGTCAAGCGGCAAGTCTCTAGCAATCGATTGGAATGATGAAATAATTAAAGGGGCAACTTTGTGCCATGCTGGCGCTGTCGTTCACCCTATAGTCAAGCCGAGCCCAAAAGCAGCAAAAGGAGCTTAAGATGGAAATGAAGGATATTATTGAAAAAGCAGGAAAGATTCAAGAATCTGCTCAAACTTTACTTGATGACGCGGGCGCCTTACGTGCGACAGCTAAGATTGCACTTGAAAAGACACCTATCGGTGCGGATGTAGATCCATTCATCCTGGGTCTAACTGTATTTTTGCTTGCTTGTTTTGTGGGCTATTACGTCGTTTGGAAGGTAACCCCTGCTCTTCATTCGCCTCTCATGTCTGTAACCAATGCCATTTCTAGCGTTATCATCGTAGGAGCCTTGCTTGCTGCGGGACCAAGCACAGGCGGCATTGCGACAACTTTTGGGTTTTTGGCCGTTATTCTCGCTTCAATCAACATCTTTGGTGGTTTTATTGTCACACAAAGAATGTTGGCGATGTTTTCAAAAAATAAATAAGGAGCACAATTGTGTCTGCGAATATGTCATCATTTTTATATCTTATCTCAGCGGTCTCTTTCATTATGGCTTTGCGAGGCTTATCGTCAGCGGCGACATCCCGCCTGGGCAATCTCTATGGCATATTTGGAATGACCGTCGCCATCTTAACGACTCTCTTAACGCCTCACATTTCCCGATATGGCATCATTTTGTTAGCCATTGCCATTGGGGGAGGTATTGGGGCGACGATTGCTCGAAAAATTCGCATGACCGCTTTACCTCAACTGGTAGCAGGGTTTCATAGTCTTGTTGGATTGGCAGCTGTTCTTGTTGCCGCTGCTGCCCTTTATGCACCTGACGCCTACGGAATTGGAAAGATTGGTTTCATTAAAGGTTCTAGCCTTTTTGAAATGGGTCTAGGCAGCGCAATTGGCGCCATAACATTTACCGGTTCTTTGGTTGCCTTTGGAAAATTGCAGGCCCTCATTAGCGGCAAACCATTAACTTTTAATGGTCAACATCTTCTTAATGCTACTTTAGGGGGAGCGATTGTCTTTTTGCTCATTGTCTTTTTATTGACAGAATCACACTTCATTTTTTGGCTGTTAACCACCGTTGCTTTAACATTAGGATTTCTATTAATTCTACCCATCGGCGGAGCGGACATGCCCGTTGTCATATCCATGCTAAACTCCTATTCAGGATGGGCAGCAGCTGGAATTGGTTTTACCTTAAGCAATAATTTATTGATTATCACAGGCGCACTTGTGGGTGCTTCCGGTGCAATCTTGAGTTACATAATGTGTAAAGGAATGAATCGCTCCATTTTCAACGTCATTCTTGGAGGTTTTGGTACAGATTCCGCATCGACAACATCTGGCGCCAGTGACGCTCCTGACCGCCCTGTAAAAGTCAGTAGTGGTGAAGATGCGGCCTTCATTCTCGCTAATGCCCAATCCGTTATCATAGTCCCCGGCTATGGTATGGCCGTTGCTCAAGCTCAACATGCTTTGCGCGAAATGTGTGATCTTTTGAAAAAGAAAGGTATTAAAATTAAATATGCTATACATCCTGTTGCGGGCCGTATGCCGGGCCACATGAATGTTCTTTTAGCAGAAGCAAATGTACCTTACGAAGAAGTTCATGAACTTGAAGAAATTAATAATGATTTCGCAATGGCTGATGTTGCATTTGTTATTGGGGCCAACGATATTACAAACCCTGCAGCCAAAACAGATTCCTCATCCCCTATTTATGGCATGCCCATTTTAGATGTTGAAAAAGCGAAGACAGTCTTATTTGTCAAACGGTCTCTGGCTTCGGGGTATGCAGGAGTCGATAATGACCTTTTTTATCGCGACAATACTTTTATGGTACTTGGCGACGCCAAAAAAGTTTGCGAAGATATTACTAAAGGTCTTTAGAAAATTCTTCAAGGAGTCGGTTCCCAATGTATGTTAACCCTATTTTAATAGACGTACCCGAATCTATTGAAACATCCAGGCTTCTTTTAAAAGTACCAAAAGCAGGATATGGGAAAAATCTTCATGAAGCGATAATTGATGGGTATGATGATGGAATAAAGTGGCTGAATTGGCCCAAAACGCCACCCACTATTGAAGAGGTCGAAAAGGATTGTCGAAAACACCACTCAGAATTCATTTTAAGAGATTTTATTCGTTACCTGCTTGTCGAAAAAGATACAAATCGTATTGTGGGAAGATGTGCACTCCCGGCCGTATATGCACTTTGGGAAATTCCTCAATTTGCTATTAGTTATTTTGTGCGCAAAAGTGCACGCAATCAAGGTTATGCAAAAGAAGCCATCCATGCTTTAACCCTTTTAACATTTCAGAATTTGCGAGCAAAAAAAGTTGAAATTGTTTGTGATGCCGATAATATTGCAAGCCAGAAAGTGCCCCAAGACCTGGGTTATCTTTTAGAATATTCTAAAAAAGGGGGCTGGCCAAAATTAGGGGGACAACTTGCTGACTTGCAGATTTATTCCTTATTTTCCGAAGAAGCTTTGCCTAAATGGGAAGTTAAATGGTAATTTTCGTTCGGGGTCTTGTTTTTTTACTTTATTGCATAACATCAAACCCTGCGCATTCTGCAATAACGGTTCCTATTGATTCTATTTTACCCAAGTTTGAATCTCTTATCCACAAGTCAATGAATGCTAAAAAAATTCCCGGTTTGGCTGTTGCTATCGTTCATAAGGGCAAAATTATCTATATTAAAGGTTTTGGTATCCGCACAGTTGGAAAGTCTGAAGGAGTTGACCAACAAACACTTTTCCAATTGGGGTCAGTTTCCAAAGCAATTTCTTCAACATTGATTGCTATCTTAGCAAAAGAGCAAGTCCTCAACTTAGAACACCCCATCGACTGTTTGCCCGGAAGAACATTACGCCATGTATTAAGCCATACGACGGGTATCACTTCTGGTGGGTTTAACAGATTAATTGAACAAGGTATGTCTCCTGCCCAATCCATTGAAAAAATTAAACTCATGAATGTTGAAGATCCTCCGGGAACTAAGTTTATTTATCACAATGTTGTCTACAATCTTTTAACAAATGTTATTGAACAAGTGGTCGGAACATCTTTTGAAGCGACATTACAATCTAAGCTATTCCATCCCCTTAACATGACGCGCACCTCTTCAACATGGGAAGCTTTTATCGCACAAGAAAATCGCGCCTCTCCTCACGTTTTTACAAGTTTGGCGACTAAAAAATCCAAAAAGGGTAAGAGAAAAGAGAAAAAGATTTTGACGAAAAGTACTGTCCAAAAAGTCCCGTACCGCAAAGAATATACAAATTTTCCAGCTGCCGGAGGATTTAGTAGCAGCATCCATGATATGGCCCAATTCTTATGTGCCGTTATGGGCAGCCGACCGGACATCATTAGCCAGAACGATTTGAAAGATTTTATTCAACCTACCATTCATACACCCGATCAATGGCAGCGTTCACAAAAGCACCGAGATCGAATTTCCAAAACAGAATATGGTTTAGGCTGGCGACATTTAATTTTTGCGGATTATCCTTTAGTATTTCATGGCGGGTGGATTCGCGGATTTTGTAGCACCTTGGCTTTTCTACCCGAGCAGCAACTTGGTATTGTTATTTTACAAAATGCAGAGTCTTCTCTGGCCTATAATTTATCTATGCAATTTTTTGACTGGGCCTTAGGATTACCTCAAAAAGAATGGATTAAGTAAAATTATGAAATATCTCTTTATTCTCGTTAGTTATTTCTCAGGTTCTATCCCTTACGGATTAATTCTTACTAAAATTTTCCGGGGCGTAGACATAAGAAAAATTGGGTCCGGCAATATAGGTACAACCAACGTCTTACGAACGGGCCATAAAGGCATAGCGGCAGCAACTTTATTTTGTGATTTTTTTAAAGGATTTTTGCCCGTTTATCTTGCATCGAAGTTAGGTATTGAAGGTAGTTCTTTGCTTTTCATCGCCTATGCAGCAGTCCTTGGACATGTATTTCCCATCTGGCTCAAGTATCAAGGTGGAAAAGGTGTTGCGACTTCTTTGGGCGTTTTTTGGGCTTTATCACTGCCTTTGGGAATATTTTCAATACTCACATGGCTCATTATTACCCGATTCGTAAAAATCTCATCATTATCTTCATTGTGTATGTTTGTAATGGCTCCGCTTTTTGCAGCATTAGCAGTCTCATACCCGATCGCCCTTTTTTGCCTAGCAATTACTCTTCTTATTTGTTGGACTCACCGATCCAACATCCAACGATTAATCTCAGGAGAGGAAAAGGAAATAAAGATTATCACTGACTAAACATGTTTCTTAGATATGAGGTTGAATGAAAGGAAAAATTATAATGTCGATCACCAATAATTTTGCAAAATTTTCTCGTTTTATCGCTGACTCCACGGGGCACCCACGCGCATTTTCTCTGGCCATCGGTTCTGTTATTGTATGGCTATTAACCGGACCTTACTTTGCCTATTCTGACACCTGGCAATTGGTCGTTAATACAGGTTCCTCCATCATCACCTTTCTTATGGTCTTCCTTATACAAAATACCCAAAATCGCGATAGTGCTGCCTTACAAATTAAATTAGATGAACTCATTCGTTCACATGCTGGAGCACACAATGTCCTTCTTGACCTTGAAGAACTAACACAAGAACAAATTGATAACATAAGAAAAAAATATGAAAACTTAGCTACACTAGCACGGGCTGATTTGAAACAGGGAAAAACAGACACACTAACAGCTGAGATCTAGCGAATAAAAATTAGGCTTTATTCTCCCTTTATCCACCGCAATACATGCTGACGGGCAGCCAATGTTTCATCGAGGCGGCGCCGCGGTGTTGAGTAAGGAGCACCTTCAAAATAGGCTTTTTCGCCGTTTTTGGCTAACTGCGTTAAGTGTTTTAATGTCCCAATAAACAAATCTAGGCTTGCTTTACTCTCGCACTCTGTGGGTTCGATGAGAAGAGCTCCATTGACCACAAGCGGAAAATACATTGTCATCGGATGAAACCCTTCTTCGATAAGTGCTTTCGTAAAATCTAACGTGGTAATATCCGTCCCTTTTAAAAAGCGCTCATCAAATAAAACTTCGTGCATACACGGACCCTCAAAGGAAAGAGTCAAATCATTTTTCAATTGAGATAATATATAATTGGCATTCAAAACCGCATCTTCGGCAACTTGACGTAATCCATCTGCACCGTGACTCATCATATAAGCAAGGGCCCGTACAAACATTCCCATTTGACCATGAAAGGCTTTTAATCTTCCAATGGATTGGGGCGCATCATGCTCCTGTTCAACAAGAGTCAATTGCCCTTTAGCATTTTTCACAACAAATGGCAGGGGAGCAAAGGGTGCAAGAGCCTCTGATAATACGACAGGACCACTACCAGGCCCTCCGCCCCCATGGGGGGTTGAAAAAGTTTTATGTAAGTTGATGTGCATACAATCTATACCGAGATCAACGGGGCGTACTTTGCCCAAAATCGCATTAAAATTTGCCCCATCACAGTAGAAGAAAGCCCCAATATCATGAATTGCACGCGAAATTTCCACAATATCCGACTCAAATAAACCACAAGTGCTAGGATTGGTGAGCATAATTGCTGCAACATCCGGCGACAAGGCGGCCTTGAAGGCTTCTAAATCTACACGCCCTCGATTATTTGCTTTAATTGTTTGCACTTTAAAACCGCAAGCCGCGGCTGTTGCTGGATTTGTTCCATGAGCCGATTCGGGCACAAGAACAAGGGAGCGTTTTTCTCCTCGAGCTTCAAGAGCGGCTTTAATGGTCATCATTCCACAAAGTTCCCCGTGAGCACCTGCAGCCGGTGTCATGGCCACAGCTGGAAGTCCTGTCAACTCCATTAACCAACCTGACAACTGATGAATGATTTCCAATGCACCTTGCACGCTTGAGATGGGTTGCAGGGGGTGCACATCTCCAAAATATCTTGCCACCTTCTCATTAAGTCTTGGATTGTGTTTCATCGTGCAGGACCCCAAAGGATATAAACCTGTGTCGATAGAATAATTTTTCTGACTTAACCGCGTATAATGACGCACGACTTCCGGTTCAGAAAGCCCCGGAAGCCCAATCGAATTACGCACTAATCCACCAAAGCGATTTTCTGTCAACGTTACGTCTGGCCAATCGACTCCCGTTAAGCTGGGTGTATCTTGCTCAAAAATCAATAGCTCTTCAATGGCAAGCCCATGATTTCCTGTGTAAGTGTGTTTTAACTGTGATTGAGGCAAATCCTGATTTAAGGAATGAAGAGTTTGTGATTTTGGCATAAATTATAACCCCTTACACATCGTATCTAGAGTCAAAATCAATCGCTGTAGATCTATTTCCGTCACTGTTTCTGTAACGGCAATTAATAGATCATTGGGTCGATGATTAGGAAGCAATCGTGAGACAGGGACCCCGCCCAAAATACCTTGTTGAGCAAGCTCATTGACAGCAGTTTCAGCTGGTATCGGCAATTGAATTGTAAATTCATTAAAAAAAGTTTTGTTTAAAAGTTTTACACCAGAAATTTTTGATAATTCCGTTGCAAGAACCATCGCTTTTTGGTGATTTAATTTTGCTAAGCGTTGAAGTCCCACCTCTCCCAAAAGAGTGAGGTGAATCGTAAATGCCAAAGCACATAACCCTGAGTTTGTACATATATTGCTGGTCGCCTTTTCGCGTCGAATATGCTGTTCCCTTGCTGAGAGGGTTAAAACCCAACCTCGTTTCCCGTCACAGTCGACAGTTTGTCCAACAACGCGCCCCGGCATTTGACGCATATATTTTTCCCGTGTAGCAAACAAACCCACGGTTGGCCCGCCGAAGTTTAACCCACATCCTAAAGATTGTCCTTCCGCCACAACAATATCTGCCCCCATTTCTCCTGGAGACATCAACAAACCCAACGCAATAATTTCCGTCACGACAACAATTAATAAAATGCCTTTTGATTGGCAATTGGCAGCTAGATTTCGAAAATCTTCTATTTCACCATAGAAATTGGGATATTGAACAACGACACACGAAACCTGATCATCTAATAAAGGAGTTTCCTCCCATTTTTCTTCAGAAAAGCCACAAAACCGAGCATAGGTTTGAATAACACCTTGATAATGAGGATGAACGTTATTTGATAGGAGAGCTTTACGACGCCCGGTTACACGATTGGCCATCATTACGGCTTCCACTGTGGCCGTGGCCCCATCATACATAGACGCATTCGCAACTTCCATTCCCGCAAGTAAGGCAACTTGCGTCTGAAATTCAAATAAGTATTGCAAGGTACCTTGCGAAATTTCTGGTTGATAGGGTGTGTAACTTGTCAAAAATTCGCCCCGTTGGATTAAATGATCTACGGCTGCAGGAATATGATGTCGATAGGCTCCAGCGCCAATAAAAAAAGGCCCTGCGCCAGCCTGGCGGGTGTTGGCAGCTAAGCTTTGGAATGCTCGCTCCACTTCCCATTCATTTTGATGTAAAGGAAGGTCCAATAATTTTGTTAAGCGTGCCTGTGCTGGCACATCCACAAATAATTCATCGACAGACGATATTCCTATCGAATCTAAAAGAGCTTTGCGAGAGGCAGCTGTGTGAGCTAAATAGCGCATTTAATGGCTCGTCCCGATAAAAGCTTCATAGGCGGATTCTTCCATTAACTTATCAAGTTCTGCAAAATTTGAGATTTTGATTTTAAAAAACCACCCCGCACCCACAGGATCTGTATTAATTAAGTCTGGTTGCCCTTCAAGAGCTTTATTAATTTCAATGACCTCCCCACTCACGGGTGCATAAATCTCACTGGCTGCTTTGACTGATTCCACGACGGCAGCTTCACTCCCTTGAGCCATTACTTTTCCCAATGAAGGCAATTCAGTAAAAACGACATCACCCAATTGATGGGCAGCATATTCTGTAATCCCAATGGTACCCGTATCCCCTTCAATTCGAATCCATTCATGCTGATCTGTATATTTCATCATTATGTATTTCCTCATTTATTTTTTAAAATATGCGTGGGGAACAAATGGCATTTTCACCACTTTTGCCGCCCTCGCCTGACCCCTAACTTGAATCAAGACATCCGTCCCAATAGCCGCCTGAACCTGGTCCACATATCCCATTGAAATGGGATGTCCCAATGTTGGGCTGTGACCCCCGCTTGATACAAATCCTATAACATTCCCTTTCTCGGACAAAACTTCAGCTCCTTCACGGGGAATGCTCCCAGGCAATAAAGCCATCCCGACTCGTCGACAAGAAACACCTTCTTTAAGCTGTGCTAAAATTCTATCAGCACCCAAAAATTCTCCGACCTGTCGCCTTCGTTTGCCAATTGACCAGGCAATTCCAGCTTCAACGGGTGTGGTATTTTCATTTAATTCATGACCATACAAACATAATCCTGCTTCAAGACGCAAAGAATCTCGCGCGCCTAAGCCAATGGGTTTAACTTCTGACTCTGCAAGCAGCTTTTCAGTCATTGAAATACCTTCTTCTTGTGGTGCGAGAATCTCAAATCCATCTTCCCCTGTATAACCTGAACGGCTGATCCAAGTATTCTCAAATGCCTTTCCCGTCATAAATAATAGCGAGGAAACTTTGGGATAAAAACGTTCTAAAACATCTGCTGCTTTAGGCCCTTGCAAGGCAATCATGACAGGATTTTCCCAAACCCGAAGAATAACGTCCGCTGGCAAATGTGATTGTAAATACTTTATGTCTTCACTTTTACGACTTGCATTAATGACAAGCAAATATCCATTTTCTCGCCGAGTAATCAAAAGGTCATCCAACACGCAGCCAGACTCTAATAGAAAAACCCCATATCGTATCTCCCCACAAGACATCTCAGCAAGATCACACGGGATCAAATTTTCTAAAGCCTTCGTTGCCTGGTCTCCGATTATCTCAACAGCTCCCATATGAGATACATCAAATAAACCCGCTGATTGGCGCGTATGATGATGTTCTGCCATAATACCTGTAGGATACTGGATAGGCATTTCATATCCTGCAAAGGGGACCATTTTTGCACCCAGACGATGATGAATTTTTTCTAAAGGTGTTTTGGCCAAAAGAATATCAGACGCATTAAGCGCTTCATTTTGCATTTTGAGACTATCTGCCATTTTTATAAGTTCTTTGTCTATTTTTTTCGTTTATTCTTCTTTTTGCTAACATTTTTATGGATAACTTTCTTACCCTCTAATAAAGATTTTTCATCTACTGAGATCGTATGGACGCTTCCATTAAAGCCGACCAATATCCGGTAATCTTGCTTACGGGTACTTACGCCCTCCGGAAGCTCATATTTTATTTTATGCGTGTGATTTAATGCTGTCCTTTTTACATGCACTTTAATCATTTCGTCATGGCGATCTATGACAGCATCTTCACAATTTATCAATGCGACAAATACTGGAAATACCACATTTTTATTGCTCCCCTTATCTTTTCTAGTGGCAGGAATTGTTAATTTGAGATTCATTCCTATATTAGCTTTTCCTTCAGAGGGAGCTATTCTCAATTCATCACACTCAACTTTCTCTACAGCAAGGGTCGCTATACGTGAATCTTCTTCCAAAGCCGTATATAAAGGAACTCGAGATAAGGTGGATATGACTGATGTTTTGATGCAGCCGGGATCTTTAGGCGGAACAGAACTACACCCCACCAAAAAAAGAAATAAGCAAACAATGCAAGTCAAAGGGCGAGCAAAAGTCATAAATCTATTCCTCAATTTGATAAGATATGCTTTAAACTTTAGAAAATCTTGTTCAAGAGAGCAAGAGGTGAAATCAATTTCCCAAAATATAGTTATCTTCAATTTAGAAAGAATGGCTTCTTTTATGAGTTTTGTGATATATTAACCTCATTTTAAGCAAGATTATTAAAGACCGCTCACATTTTGTACGCGAAGAAAGGCACCAAAATGACACTTCCCAACCTTACAATAATTCTTGCAAGCCCAAGAGGTTTTTGTGCGGGTGTGGATCGTGCCATTCAAATTGTCGAAAAAGCTATTGAAAAACATGGAAGACCTGTTTATGTTCGCCATGAAATTGTTCATAACCGCTTTGTGGTAGAAAGTCTTGAAAAAAAGGGGGCTATTTTTGTTAAAGAACTTGATGAAGTCCCGAACGATCGCCCTGTTGTCTTTTCCGCGCATGGTGTTCCCAAAGCTGTCCCCCATGCCGCAAAAGCTAGATCGCTTTATTATTTAGATGCAACGTGTCCCCTAGTCAGTAAGGTTCATCGAGAAGTCGAACATCATCAAGAATCTGGACGCACTGTCATCTTAATTGGCCACGCAGGTCACCCAGAAGTTATTGGAACCATGGGGCAAGTTCCCGAAGGAGCCGTTGTATTAGTTGAAACAGCAGCTGACGTTGCCAACCTAACTTTTCAATCTGGGGAAAACTTAGCTTATGCCACACAAACCACTCTTTCTGTTGATGAAGTTACAGATATTATCGTAACCCTAAAAAAGCGCTATCCTGCCATTCAAGGGCCAAAAAAAGAAGATATATGTTATGCCACAACAAATCGTCAACTTGCTATCAAGACGCTTGCCGCTAAGGTGGATAGATTAATTGTTATTGGTGCTCCCAACTCATCAAACTCCGTACGCCTCGTTGAAACAGCTAAGCTGCATGGATGTTCCCAAACCCGTCTTTATCCGCGGGCATCTGAAATTAATTGGTCCTGGTTAGAAGGAGCAAACCGACTCGGCATCAGCGCAGGGGCATCCGCTCCTGAGATTCTAGTTGATGAATTAATTCAAGCCTGTCGGGACCGATTTAACATTACGGTAGAAGAAATTCGGGTTATTGAAGAAAATATTCACTTCAATATTCCCAAAAGTCTCGCTTCTTAAAAAATAAAATTTAGGCAAAAAAGTGAAGTCATATCCATTTTTAACATCGCATATTTCCTTGTTTTCTCGTAATATAAAATTAATAATTAAGAGAAAATTGTCTCAAGGAACATAGGAATGGTGGTCGCGAACTTGCATAAAGAAACTCCAAATCTCATTGATGTTCTAAAAAACCTCCCTGCTACACTAAAACCACGCTTAACCGCCTATACAGACGGTGCCTGCAGTGGCAATCCAGGGCCAGGAGGTTGGGGAGCCGTTCTCTATTACCAAGGTCTTCAGCAAGACTTATCCGGGGGAAACCCGCAAACGACTAACAATCGTATGGAAATGAGTGCAGCAATTGGTGTTTTACAAACCTTGCCCCATTCATCTTATATTGAGATTTATACAGACAGCCAATATTTGCGAGATGGTATAACAAGATGGATGGTAAATTGGAAGAAAAATGGCTGGATGACATCCGATAAAAAGCCTGTAAAAAATAAAGATTTATGGTTGCAACTAGACGAACTTTCCACTCAACATGAGATTGTGTGGCACTGGATTAAAGGACACAGCGGACACCCAGAAAATGAGTATGCTGATGCTCTTGCCCGCAACGCCATTATTGCCCAAAGGGTAAATGGGGTCGGTTAATTTAACAATGCGATTGAGCCTTTCTTGAGTAAGTCCTGTTGACAATGCTTATAAAGGGCTTTAGAAAAGAACAAAGTAACGGAGGGATGGCCGAGCGGCTGAAGGCGGCGGTTTGCTAAACCGTTATACGGTTGAAAAGCCGTATCGAGGGTTCGAATCCCTCTCCCTCCGCCAATTTATATTGGGGGCCTAGCCCCGAATATAAATGGGTGCTTCGGGTATACTTAATTATAAAAAATAAATTTTCTGCAAAACTTTTTTTATGCAAAATAAGGGGAGTTTACGTACGTTATCCCTTTCTTTTAAAACTTTCAACCTCCCTTCGTTGTTTGCTTATGTTCCCTCATCATCCCCAATATCTTCTAGTGTTAAAAATATGTTTTCAAAATCACCTTATATAACGAATTATTAATTTATCTCTGTTTTAATATTATGGATGACCCTATTTTACGAATTCACTTCATAAGGAGTTATTTCCAACATGAAAAATACGTTTTTTCCCATAACACAAGCTAAGATATTTTTATTCCTCATTGCCTCCTTCTTCCTGGCTAATAAAGCTTTAGCAGAAAAAATTGATAACTTCTCTTTCTGTTTAAATATATGTACAACAACGCAATGTGGTACGAACGCGGCAATTAAATCCGATTGTAAGAAACGATGTTCAAATGATTGGCAACAGATTGCAAATCTTGAATTGAGCAAGAACAATAAAGAATTTCGCACGACAAAAGATGAAAAAAAGAAAAATATGATGCTTTTTAGCAGTGAAATCGCAAAATGTCTTGATATGAATAAGATAGAAATACCTGTTGAAAAAGCTCTCCCTCAGACTGATGAAAAGGATAAGATAACAAAACCAAATGAAGCAAAACCAATTTCTAAGGATGAATTATGTGCAGCGGCTATCCGGCAAGAGATGACAGCCTTAAAAAATGAGCAAACAGCATTAAAAGCCCAAGAAGGAAATATGGCAGCAGCACTTGAAGCTATAAATAAATAAGAAATATTTCAAAAACTTAATTTTGACTTTAAAAATTGCCGTAAAAGCGGCAATTTTTTTTCAAAGATACGTCTATTCGCTGTTTTGCACTTGCTCTTTTATTGCTTGGGCTCTCCGTTGACGATATTCTTCAATTTTGAGCAATTTATCTTTGGGAACATAGTCTACAAAAAGTTTTCCATTCACATGATCCACTTCATGTTGAATAATGCGAGCCAGAAATCCTTCCGCTTGCCCCTCTACCAAATCCCCATCAATTGTATAAGCTTGATATTTTATGATTTTAAAACGCCTCACAGGGCCCGCCATTTCCAAAACAGAAAAGCAAGCCTCATAATCCTCATGTTTGTCTTCCCCAACACCCACGTAAGTCGGATTAATCCAAATCGTTTTTTCCATCGTTTGTGTGAAATCTTGACGCCATTTTGCTAAATCAGGATTGTAAGGAGCTGCAAAAACAATAATTTGTTTTGCAATTCCAATTTGAGGAGCCGCCAAACCCGCGCAATTCTTTTCGTTATCAAATTTTCCCTCAAGAATTTTTACGTCATTTAAATCTTCAGGAACTAAGGGAAAAGACAATTTTTTTGCAGGCGTTATTAAAACTTGCGGTTTTTCATTTTTTTCATAACTTAACACTGAATAATCTGGAAGAGGATCACCCGGAACATATGTACAGGAAGATAACGTTATCGCCATAATCACGCCTATAAAAGTTAAGAGGAAATGACATCCATTACGCAATGCGTTTTATCCACGGTTTATCATTGAGTTATAGATTGATTCATTTATTGTAATTTTAGCATGTGAACGCAAGTTCTTAACATAAAGCGTTGTTGCATCCTGGAAAATCAATTCAGATAATTTTTTCTCCATTTGCTCTTTCTTTTCCTTCAATGCCTTAGAATTGAAGGGAAGAACTTTTTGCAACATCACAACCTGTATAGACCCGCTTGGCTCTGGTGCAACTCCAAAAATTGCCTTTCCAGAAGCCAATTCAAACATCTGGCTCAACAATTGAGGGGCAAATTGTTTATGAATCTTTTCATCTTTTTCTGAATCCACACGACTCAATGGATCTAACATTTTAATCGACAACTTACGACTGAGTGCCATACGAGAAAGGTCAGCCACCGATCGAGCATCCGTAGCCAGCTGTTGGGCGACAACTAAACTATACTCAAGCCGCTTTTTCTCTAACCATGCCTTAGAAACTTTATCTTTAATATCCGAAAACGGGGGAATATGGGCGGGTTTAATGCTATCGACATGTACAAGGTAGGATGTTCCTTCCTTCGTATCAATCATTGTACTATCCGTCTTTTCAGGCAGAGAGAAGACTTGCTCTAATATTTCAGTTCTTCCAATCTCTGGAACTACATATTTCTCATTCATGTCTTTGCCAAACTTAGATATAGCTTCTATGGTCTGTATCTTAAAGCCATGCTCTTTCGCAATTTCAGCCACCGTGGAGCCACCCGCTAGCGCATCCTCAATTTTATTCTTCAATTCATAAATTTGATCATTTGCAAGCTGAATCTTTAGCTCTGATTCCAATTGAGCTCTCATTTCGCCAAAGGATTTTGTAAAGCTGGGTTCAATTTTAGAAATAACATAGACCTGCCAACCAAAAGGCGTTGAAATGGGCCCTGTCACCTGGCCTAGCTCGGACTCAAATAATTTATCAGCGACTAAATCGGGTAATTGTTGCTTAGTAACCATGCCTAAATCTTTAAATTCTGCAGAAAAATCCCGAGCAACAGCGGGAACAGGGCGACCTTTTTTCATAGACTCTACAGCTTTTTTAGCGCTCTCTTCGTCTTTAAAGTTAACTTGTTTAACTTCTCTTTTTTCAGCAATTTCAAACTCAGCTTTTCGTCGCTCATATTCTTCTTGCAACTTATCTTGGGTCATAATAACCCTGTCTTTTAACAGTTTAGGATCAATTTCCAAAAGCATAATTTTTCGCATCTCTGGAAGCTTAAATTGCTCTTGGTTTTGTTGGTAGAATTTTTCTAAATCAGCTTCCTTCGGAGAATCTTTGACAACCATTTTGCTATAGGGAACTGTCACAACAGCAAAGACACGTTGTTCAAAAAAGCCTTGAAACAAAAGTTCTACATATGTTTTTGGCAATTTTAAGCCTGAAAAGAGCGCTCCAAATACTTGTTGCTGCTGCAATTGCTGACGGACATCCGCCACAAACTGACTTTCTGTAATATGATTTGTGTGTAACAAATAATCAAATGCACGCTTATCAAAAGCTCCTTGCTCATTCAAAAAAGTCGGAATCGTTTGAATGTGCCGACGCACAATTGCGTCAGTTGAAACAAGATATCGTTTCTTTAGGTCGGCAATGATCAAACTATGATCAATTAAAGAATCGAGAATTTTTTGAGGCATTCCCATTTCCTTAATTTGCTCAGAGTTGAGTTGTCCTTTTGATAATTCTTGTGCCTTCGTTAACATATTTTGAAAACGAGCCGTAAATTCTTCTTGAGTAATATTATGACCATCTACGGTTGCTACGGGACGCATGTTTACATAGTTAAGGGCTATATCAGCAACGCCCCACATGCTAAAGCTAATCACTAATAGCACAAAAAGTGCTTTCACATACCAACGACCCGAGTGATCACGTAATTTTTGTAGCATGGATTTTTACAACTCATTCATATAGACGCTAATGTATAATAGGATTTTATCACCAAGCACACCTGGAGCACATAAACTTGCGCAAAAGGGGAGAGCAAGATATAAAAAACTATCCATACTCTAATAAAGGAATTTAGCAAATGCAATGGTTTTTGGCACGGCATGTTAATAGATAGGAGGATTTAAATGGGAAAAATCATTGTAGCAAATTGGAAAATGCATGGATCGCATGATTTTATTAACACATTTACAGCCCGTTTTGACTTTACTCTGCCCCTTACAGAAAATCAGGTTATCATCTGCCCTCCCTTTCCTTTTTTAGCATCTTTTCGTGATACTTTTAAGGGAACAAAGAGTCGTTTGGGGGCCCAAAATTGCCATACCGAACCTCAGGGTCCTTTTACTGGTGAAGTCAGTGCTACCATGTTGGCAGATATAGGCTGCCAAGCTGTTATTGTGGGTCATTCTGAAAGGCGTTCGTTATTTGGTGAAACTGATGCTACTGTTAATGCCAAAGCTTCTTCTGTTCATACAAATGGTATGACTGCCATTATTTGTATTGGAGAAAACCAGATTGTCCGCATGTCAGGTGAAGCTATAGAGGAAGTCATTGGTCAACTCAAAGCCAGCTTACCAGACTCATCCACCGCACAAAATACTCTTATAGCTTATGAGCCCATTTGGGCCATAGGAACAGGATTGACACCTTCTCTAGACGAGATTCAACAAATGCATACGGCCCTTTACAAAGCTCTAAAGTCACCGATTCCTTTACTATACGGTGGCTCAGTCACTGAAAAAAATGCTGCCGATATCTTATCTCTTCCGCATGTCGACGGTGTATTGGTAGGAGGAGCAAGCCTGAACGTAGAAATTTTTCAAAAAATAGTCAGGGGGGTTTGAAAAATATTTTTTCCCCTCCCTTGACGGATCTTCTCCCAAAACTATTTTGAATATATGCCCCTGCACAAACCGCGAACTAACCATGAGGAGGCTCCATTGGAAAAATTAATTTATTCCATAGCCAAAGATGACGTTCACAAATATATTTTGGAGAATATTGAGGAAAATAAATACTATTATTTCAATGACTTCTCTGAAATCATTGACGTGTTTTCCGATACCGATACTCCTCATCTTTTTGGTTTTAAACAAGGAAAAGCGACGAGTTCATCAAAGAACAAAATTAAAATTCATAAAAGAATGGCTCACCCCCTTGGTAAGGGACAACCCAAGTATTTTTGGTCTCAATCCTATAATAATTTCGACTACTTAGAAATTTCTACAGTTAAAGACGTATTAAAACATGTCAAAAAAAATATGAAGGGATGGTAAAAAACTCCATTCACCATTCCTCAAGGACTTCAAATTTGCCCCTCATTTTGGTAAAACGAGGGGCAAATGCTCAGCTTTTATAATATTACCTTCATCACAAAAAATTATTAATTCATTCTCTTTCTCTTAACCCCGCTTTAAGAGTTATTTTTATACACTAAGGTATGAAAAAGAAAACCTTAAAAGCCAAAGATGTTGGCATTCCTTTATTCCCGCTTCGAGCCGCTGACAAAGGGGTGCGAAAGCATCGTCCTGTCACCTTGTTTGACTTATCTTCACACGCTCGTGCCAATGAAGCTATGGCCTTTGGCTTAAAAATGCGCAACAAGGGTTTTCATGTTTTTGTTGTGGGCGAAGACCGAAGTGGACGCATGACTGCGACCCTAGCTTTTCTTAAACAATATATCCAAAAGTTACCCCCACCGTCTGATTGGGTTTATCTCAATAATTTTGCCTCCCCGCATCGCCCCAAACCCTTTCGATTGCCCAATGGCAAAGGATGTCAATTAAAACAAGCATTGTCAGATCTCATTGTGAGTTTCCATTCTGTTTTGGGAAAGACATTTTCTCATCCCCACTACACAAGTCAAATTGATGCAATGACCACATCCCTTGAAACGCAAGTACAAGAAGAGCTCCAATCTGTCCAAGAATTTGCACGGACTAAGGGCTTATCTATTGAAGAAACAAGTGAAGGATTCAGTATCCAGCTTATTGAATCTAATGAAGGGGCAACAAAAGAAGACCTCCCCTATTCAACCAAAGATATTCAAGAAATTAAAGACCGATTAAATCGCATTACAACTTCAGCACACTTAGCAGGTCGCCAACTGACTATTCAAATTAAAGAAGCTAAGAAAAATATTGCTGCTCAAGTGGTTGAACCACTTCTTCAACGCTTTCGCCATGATTTTGACAAGTATATTAAAGACTGGATTGATGAATTTACAGATGACATTCTTAATCATATTGACGATTTGCTGTCTGAAGACCCTGAAACGCAATCAAAACTTCCATCGCTTATCGAAGAACGATATAGCGTTAACCTTTTGATTAATAATAAAGGCCTAAACCATCCAGAAGTTATTTTAGAACCCTCGCCAACTTATGAAAACTTGTTTGGCTCCATTAAGTATCGCACTATGGGGAGTGGGGGAATGGAAACGAACTTCACCATGATTCGTCCCGGCGCCCTTCACCGCGCGAATGGAGGAATTTTAATCTTAAGAGCGGAAGCCTTGGCTCAAACTCCAGAAGTCTGGGACTCTTTGAAAGCTGCTTTACGGGATCAACGCATTCGTATTGAAGAACATCATCGTGATTCCTCATTACCACTTCTAGATGCCCCTGAACCTATGTCCATTCCTTTAGACCTTCAAGTATTCCTCATTGGTGCACCTATGTGGTACTACTCTGTATTTTTTCATGATCCAGACTTTAAAACTTACTTTAAAATTAAAGCGGAAATTGATCCTGATTTACCAACCACACCTCACAATTTAAGCATTTATTCTCGATTGATTCGTCAAGCTTCTATCTTACACACAGGACAAGAAATTGCCCCTGAAGCCATTGAATATATTATGGGATATAGCTCACGCTGGGTTGGTCAAAGAAACAAACTCAACTCAAAGTTTGAATTAATAGCGGACGTCTTGAACGAAGCCGGCGCCGTTGCCACCGCAGCGACTGAACGTTCAACAGACTTAATTACGATTGACGATATCAAAACTGTTATTCAGGAACGGCGTAAACGAACCAATCGTTTGGAGGATCGTTCTCATGAAGACATTGAGTCTGGACAGGTCCTCATTGATACAACTGGTAATGTTATTGGTCAAGTCAATGGTTTATCGGTCTTATCAACAGGTGACCATCAATATGGACTACCAAGTCGAATTAGTGCCCGCACCTATGCGGGAGAGCTTGGTGTAATTAACATTGAACGCCTGACAGAAATGAGCGGCCCTATTCAACAAAAGGGCGTCTTGATTTTAGATGGGTTCTTAAATGGCATGTTTGCCCAAAATTTCCCTTTGTCTTGCGGATGTTCCATAACTTTTGAGCAAAACTATGGCGGTGTTGAAGGAGACAGTGCTTCCCTGGCAGAACTTGTAGCCATTCTTTCTTCACTAGCAGAGATTCCTATTCGTCAAGATATTGCGATTACGGGGTCCATTAACCAGTTTGGTGAAGCTCAACCGGTTGGCGGAATTATCTATAAAATTGAAGGCTTTTTTCGTACTTGCAAACATAGAGGGCTGACAGGCAAGCAAGGTGTCATTATTCCTGACACCAACATCAACAATGTCATTCTGCGTGACGAGATTGCTCAAGCCATTGAGAATGGTGATTTTACTATCTATCCCGTTTCTAATATTAAAGAAGCCGTAGAAATCTTAATGGGCACACCGGCAAAAGCGGTTTTTAAAGCTGTTGCTAAAAAACTTGCACACTATCACGAATCATTAGAAAAATTAAAGTAAAGTCTCATCAGGTAAGGAGTTTTGTTTACGCTTTAAGCCCCTCAGTAACAAATCTGGCCGATCCGTTGCAATTATATGAATTCCCCAATTGATTAGTTTTTTAGCGTCTTCAATCGTATTGACTGTCCACGCCATAATTTTCAAACCCAAATCTTGGGCTTGTTTTATATTATCGGGAGATAATTGATTATATAGGGATGACCAGGACTCCGCGCCCAACGTATGCGCTATCATAGGACCAGATATATTATAATGCTTATCTAAAATTTGAAACCAACGGGCCGTTACAACCTTAGAGAAAGAGCTGTTCGACCGGTTTAAATCAATAAAATTCAAAAAACAGGATAAGCTCGGATCCATCTGATTTATATGCTTTAATACGCGCACATCAAATGCCAAAACTGCACACCGACTCTTTAAGCCTGATTTCTGTATGGCATCCAGCACAGCCTGGGAATGTAAAACAACGTTTAAAGCGGGGGTTGCGTGTCGCATAGTTTTCATTTCAATGAGAATTCTAGCTTTCGGATATCCTTTTGCTAAATTTAAGACATCCTTCAGACTTGGGATTTGTTCATCTTCCGTTTCTTTGACATCTGGGAAGGTATGTCGATAGGAAGTCGAGGGGTGGATTTTTCCTAATTTGTAGGAGCGGATTTCCTCAAAAGTCATAGCATCTATAGAACGACCAGGTTTCTTAAGCCATGTTCCTGCAGCTGTTCGGGTTAAGTCAGGGTTTAACTTATAATCATGATGAACAACCACTTGACCATCTTTCGTCAAATGCGTATCGAATTCAATGCCGTCAACACCCATATCCAACGCATGTTTAAAAGATGTTAGGGTATTTTCAATTCTTAAACCCCGACACCCCCTATGCACAATGATCAGGACGTCATTTTCCACCTATTAACCCTATTCCACTGTCACAGATTTGGCTAAATTTCGAGGTTGATCAACATCCGTTCCCCGAAGCAGAGCGGCATGATAGGCCAATAATTGAAGAGGGATGGTATAAATAATTGGTGCAATAAATGCATCCATAAGGGGAAGAGTAAAAGTTGTAATTTTACCGCTCAACAGTTTAATAGAATTGGCACACGCCTCATCGGTAAAGCAAATCACAGAAGCACCCCGCGCTAAGACTTCTTGCATATTAGAGACTGTTTTCTCAAACCAAGAATCTCGAGGGGCAAGCACAATAACAGGAACAGTCTCATCAATTAAAGCGATAGGTCCATGTTTCATTTCCCCTGCGGGATATCCTTCTGCATGAATATAAGAGAGTTCTTTCAACTTTAAAGCTCCTTCTAAAGCAATGGGGTAGCTTGTGCCCCGGCCTAAATAAAGAGAACTATGTGCTAAGCGAATGTAATTTGCTAATGCGTGGACTTGATCATCCTTTTGAAGGACTTTAACAATATGGGCGGGAACGGAGAATAAACTTTGAATCAGCGTGCTTTCTTGCTCTACTGTTAGACTTCCCCGTCCACGTCCCGCAGCAATGGCTAAACAAGCTAATACTGTCAATTGACACGTAAATGCTTTTGTGGAAGCCACTCCAATCTCCGGCCAAGCTTGCGTTAAAATTACGTTTTTAGCCTGACGTGCCATGGAACTTTCTGGTGAATTAACAATAGCAATGGTTTGGTGCTTTTTCTCAAGGGCCAATTGTAGGGCTGACAGAGTATCAATCGTTTCCCCAGACTGGGAAATAAACAAAGCAACTCCTCCAGGTACCAGATAAGGATCCCGATAACGAAACTCAGAAGCTATTTCAACATCAACAGGCAAATTGGCATACTTTTCAAACCAATATTTAGCCGTCATTCCCGCTAAATACGCTGTTCCACATGCAATAATCGTTAATCTTGGGATTTGGGCCCAATCAAAGGAAAGATTAGGTGTATGAATGGTTCCCGTAGATTGATCAATTAAGGAGTTGAGCGTATCGCTAATGGCAATAGGCTGTTCAAAAATTTCTTTCAACATAAAATGTCGATAAGATCCTTTACCCACGGTGTCGCTCGAGAGAACAGAAATACGAATGGGGCGTTCAACAGGCTTATCCGTATGATCATATATCTCTGCACCGTCTTTCGTAACAACGGCATAGTCCCCTTCTTCTAAATAGCATAATTGCTGTGTCCAAGGCGCAAGAGCCAAAGCATCTGATCCAATTGTCATCTCACCATCGCCATATCCAATAACAAGAGGACTTCCTCGGCGCGCAACAATCATAAGATCCGCATAATCTCGGAATAGTATGGCAAACGCAAAAGCTCCTGTAAGCTGTTTTAATGCATATTGCACAGCTATAAGGGGCGGATTGCCTTCATCCAAATACTGGGTTAACAGATGAACAACAACTTCCGTATCGGTCTGACTATGAAATACGTGGCCTTTTGAGATTAAATCTGCTTTTAGGTCGGCATAATTTTCAATAATACCATTATGAACAATAGCAACCTGATCTGTTGCATGGGGATGAGCATTCTCTTGCGTTGGAGCACCATGGGTAGCCCAGCGCGTATGACCAATACCTAAGGTCCCTACTATTGGACTTCGCTCAACCAAATCTTGGAGTTGCTGGAGTTTGCCTTGCGCGCGACGACGCTCAATACGACCTTGCGTGAGGGTCGCAATACCTGCAGAGTCATAGCCGCGGTATTCAAGGCGCTTCAAACCTTCTAATAGCTTTGGCCCTACACTGCTTTGACTGATCATCCCCACAATACCACACATAAATTTAGCTCCTTTTATATCTATTTCTGAAGGTAGATGCCCATTCCAGTTTATTTTCTTGTCGTTGACGAGCAATCGCCAAAGCATCATCGGGTACATCCGCACTCACAACACTTCCCGCGGCCACAATGGCACCAGCCCCTATGGAAACAGGCGCAACCAGACAACTATCGGATCCAATATAGGCACCATCGCCAATCTGCGTTTGCGACTTTACAAATCCGTTGTGATTACAGGTAATGGTACCGGCACCAATGTTAACGTTCTCACCAATAATGGCATTTCCAAGATATGATAAATGTTTTGCCTTTGTTTTTGCGCCAATTGTCGTGCCCTTTACTTCAACAAAATTGCCAACGACAACATCATCTCCTATAATCGTTCCTTCACGTATATGAGCAAAAGGACCTACAGTGACTCTATGGGCCAATGTTGAATTTTCAATATGGCATCCTGGCAAAATGGTGACGCCATTCCCAAGACTAACCCCCAACCCAAAAGTTACATTAGGGTGGAGTGTTACATCTCGCCCAATTTTCGTATCATGGCAGAAGTAAACACTAGAAGGATCAACTAAGGTTACCCCATTTTCCATAAAGCGACGACGCCACCTATTCTGCAATAGAGCCGTTACCGATGCCAAATCAACACGTGTATTGATGCCTTGAAGGCCCTCACAGGGAAACGTCACAACCCAAGAAGGAATGCCCTCATCTCTTGCCAAAGCCACAATATCCGTTAAATAATATTCATTTGCTTCATTTTGCGGAACAAGTTTAGCAACCAGTCTTGTTAAAAGCTCCCCATCTACAACAATAACTCCCGAGTTACATAAAGATAGGGTACGCTCCGAATTTGAAGCATCACGATACTCAACAATCCGGTCAATTTGACCTTTATCATTTGTCAGGATGCGACCATACTGATTGGGTACGTCAACCTTCATCCCAACAACCGTAATGCAAGGATTGGGGCGTGCTTTATGAGATGCTATAATCTCTTGCAAAAAGGAAGCTTCTAATAACGGCGTATCCCCACATAAAATTAATACAGTTTTCGGCATTTCTGCCAGAACGGCTAATCCTGCTTTAACGGCATCACCGGATCCTAAAGGTTTTACTTGAATAGCCGTATGAATCGCACGGCCTCCTTTCACTATCAACGGATCCAGAGTTGGGGAAATAATGGCAACAATTTGCGGCTCTAATTCTTCAGATCGCACACCTAAGGCCGCATCAATCACATGATGAATCATTGCCTTGCCGCCAATGGAATGAAGGATTTTGGGCATATCAGAAACCATACGCGTTCCTTGACCCGCAGCAAGTATTAAAATTGCATCCATATCTTTTCCTTTAATTGATGTATCTCTTAATTCCTAGTTTTAGCATAACCTATATTCAGGTAAGTGAGTAAAATTGTGACAAAAGATTTCGCTTCCCTAGCAAAATCTTAATAACTTTCAATTGTTAATTAATCCTTAACCTTTTTAAGTAATAATAAGAGTTAAATAATAAATTATAATAACAATATAAACCAGATAAAGAATCAATATTATAAGTATTTTCTAGGAGAATTCAAGTTTATGAATACAAATTTAATTTTCTTTAAACTTTTTACCCTAATCTATATTTTTGCAAATGCCTCATCTTCTATAAATGCTACTGAAAATTTATTACCCTCAAAAGATCCCCATGAACAGGATGATAGGCAACATCACCATCATTTATGTCACGTTTTAACGACCCTAAAATTTGATGAACACCATTTTAAAACACCGACAACACTCGAAAGTGCAATACAAAATGGCGCAAAGATAGTTCACGATACGACAGTTGCCACAGTACGCTCCAGTTTAGAAGGGGACAAAACAGCTGTCTCAACCCCCCCACGCACATCTTCTTTAAGTTCTCTCGCTTCAGTACCGGGAAAGGTAGTAGCTTATTTTATAAATAGTTTGCCATATGGACAAACAACACCTCCTCGCTCACAATCAACCCCTATTCTTTCCTCAGATCTTAGCTCCGACTTTGTAATGATCCCTCAAGCTACTTCATTTTACTCTCCCACACTTGATGAAAATTATGAAAATTTGTCTTCCAGAAGTAGGCGCTCGAAACCACCCTCACGGATTGTCATTTCTTATGATGGGGGAGGTGTTCGCGGAGCTATTGGAGCTAACCTAACCCAAAGGTTAGAAAAACTAACGAATAGATATATTAGTGAAATAGGGGATAGCGCTGTCGGAACTTCCATTGGAGGCATGATGGTTCTTGGTTATACAACATCTGCTGATGGCAAAAAACCCATCCTGGATGGAAACAGCACACAAGCTATGTTTGAAGCAGAATTTGAAGAATTACTGAATCCACGTTGGCAATATAATTACCTCGGAAAATTTTATGATGCTGCATCGGGGCTTCTCTATTCAAAGTATCCCTCTGCCCCTATTGAAAACCTATGTCGCAAAAACTATGGGGATTATACCTTAGGAGATTGCCTGATCCCAACCTCAACGACTGCATTTGATCCCAATAATGATACGCCTTTTATCTTTTCAAGCGACAAAACACCCTTTTATAAAACTTGGCAAGTTGCCCGTACAACTTCAGCAGCTCCCACCTACTGGAATCTATTTCGCCCCGATATCAATGGAAACGTTGATGGACAACCTTATCTTGGTGACGGCGGACTTGTATATAACAACCCAGCAATGCTTGGAATTTTAGAAGAAAAAAGAAGAAATCCTAATGGATTTAACCTCGATAACGTTGTTCTCTGGTCTGTTGGCACCGGTTGGGCAGATGTTGAGAATAAACTTGCAACAAATGCGGGACTGTTGCGTGCCGCGCAACCGGTTTTGAATGCTGCTATTAACAGTCAAGTCAAAGGAACAGAGCAAGCCATGGTCACTCTGTTGAAACCAGAAAACAATTTTAGATTGAACCCAAAACTCAAGAGAACTATTCCTCTTGACGAAGCAAATTCTGAAATTTTTCAAGAATTGAAAGAAGCTGCCGAAACGCAATATGAAATTATTGATAAATTTATTGAACACGAAGCCGTGCGTCAAAAATTAGAAGAACCTCGAAGATCTGATCTCTTTTAAAAGTTAGCCAATTGTTACTCCTATTTATTTATTCACACATCCATAGGATGTATTTGTGTCTTGCCGAATCGATACCTATTCGTTATTCTCTGAACAAAAAAAGGAGTTTCCGGAATGGTAGGTCGTGTCTATTCGGTTGCTTTTCAAGGCGTTGATGTCCTGGAAATTGACGTACAAGTCCAAACATCCACTGGCCTTCCGGCCTTTCACATTGTCGGCTTGGGAGATAAAGCCGTCACAGAATCTCGTGAACGCATACGCGCCAGTTTTTATACACTGGGCATTGCTCTTCCCGCCAAACATATTACCGTGAACCTAGCACCAGCAGATGTTCAAAAAGAAGGGTCGCATTATGACTTACCCGTTGCTCTTGGACTTATGGTTATTATGGGCATTTTGAGTCCCGAAGATATTGCCGGATATACAGCATTAGGCGAGCTTGGGTTGGATGGTTCACTCGCACCCGTATCTGGCATTTTACCAGCAGCTATCAATACTGTAGCATCCGGACGGGGCCTGATTTGCCCCGCAAGTTGTGGAAGTGAAGCCGCATGGGCGGGTGATCTTGAAATTCTCGCTGCCCCCACCTTATTGGCCTTGGTGAACCACTTTAAAGGAACCCAAGTCCTGTCGCCTCCTCAACTGAAAATACCGGATTTATCTTTAAAAGCATCTCTGGATTTATATGACATTCGCGGTCAAGAAATGGCAAAACGAGCGTTAGAGGTCACAGCTGCAGGGGGACATAATTTGCTCATGATGGGCCCACCCGGTGCCGGGAAGTCCATGTTAGCCGCACGATTGCCGGGAATTTTACCACTTCTCGAACCTGCTGAAGCTTTGGACGTGACAATGATTCATAGTCTTAGCGGCACATTACCGGAAGAAGGGCTCATCCGCATTCGCCCCTTTCGTGACCCTCACCATTCTGCATCCTTACCCGCTATGGTCGGTGGTGGTATTAACTGCAAACCCGGTGAAATATCATTGGCTCATCTGGGTGTCTTATTTTTAGACGAATTGCCCGAATTTAATCGATCCACTCTTGAGGCTTTGCGCCAACCCCTGGAGACAGGACGAGCTGTTGTTGCCCGTGCAAATGCCCATATAACTTATCCGGCTCGTGTTCAAGTTGTTGCAGCCATGAACCCCTGTCGATGTGGATATTATGGAGATTCCTCGCGAGAATGCGCTCGGGTGCCCCGTTGTGCTCAAGATTATCAAAATAAAATCTCCGGCCCTCTTCTGGATAGATTTGATATGACCATTGATGTTCCCGAGGTCAAAGCCACAGAACTTGTAGGCAACCCCCCGCGAGAAAGAAGTGCCCATGTGGCCGCCCGGGTTTCCCGAGCACGAGCCATTCAACGGGAGCGTTATCAAACGTTAGCGCCAAAAATGAGCATCCTACTTAATGCGATCGCAGATGGTGATATCCTCTATCAGGTTGCCACTCCCGATGAAGACGGGCAAAAACTTCTGAACCAAGCCATGGAAAAAATGAAACTTTCAGGGCGCGGTTATCATAGAGTTTTGCGGGTTGCCCGAACCCTGGCCGACCTTGACGGATCCGCCACCGTAAAGCGCTCTCATATTGCCGAAGCTCTTGGATATCGACGCTTACCCTTCGTGAAAGTGTGAGGGAGGAAGAAAATTATGGGCTATCGCTTCGCTCCGCGTAGAGACAAAGAAATGTAGGAATCGGTTAAGAATGTGGCGAGAGGTCAAAGATTAATATTTCTGCTTTTTCATGGGCTTGAAACTCAAGAGTTGCCTCATCTCCAAAAGCACCATCACCTTGGAAAAGATTTTTACCATTTAGGGAGATAGATCCCCGAGCCATCTGAATCCAAACCATCCGGTTACTTTCAAGAGAGTGAGAATAGGATTGTTCCGAATCCAAATCCAAAACATAAAGTTTCGCATCTTGCTGAATTTGAAGACTATTTTGATCTCCTTGAGGAGAAACCAATAATGTTAATTTCCCGGCCTTTCGCACACTTTGAAAATTTCTTTGTTGATAGGATGGTGTCAAACCTAATTGGTCAGGAATAATCCAAATTTGCAAAAGATGCACAAAGTCATGTGCTGAAGGATTAAATTCACTATGAGTTATGCCAGAACCGGCGCGCATTAATTGCACTTCCCCTGGTACGATAATAGAACCTGTTCCCAAAGAATCTTTATGTTCTAACGACCCTTCTAAAATGTAAGTAATAATTTCCATATCCTTATGAGAATGGGCAGAAAAGCCTTGTGCGGGGTTCACGATGTCTTCATTAATAACCCGCAAAGAGCCAAAATGCATAAAGGTGGGATCCATATAAGATCCAAAGCTAAAGGTATGTTTGCTGTCTAACCAAGAAATTTTTTTGGCACCACGATCTTGACTTTGTCGAATCTGAAGCATGAATGTCACCTATTAGATTATAAACTTAAAGGTTAAGAATGAGAGAAATTCTTATCCAGGTCAATGACCTCAAAAAACCTTGTTTTATTCGGCTTTATATTGCCAACATGTTGTCAAGTGATCGTTAACCATACCGACGGCCTGCATAAAAGCGTATATAATTGTACTGCCCACAAACGTCATTCCCCGCTTTTTTAAGTCTTTTGATAATGCATCACTAATAGGTGTCGCTGTCGGGATATCATGCATTTTTTTCCCATGATTTTTAATAGTTTTCCCCTTCACAAAAGACCAAAGATATTTATCGAAGGAGCCAAATTCATTTTGGATTTCCAGAAAACATCTTGCATTTTTCCGCGTTCCGTAAATTTTTAGTCGATTGCGAATAATGTCAGGATTGTGTAGCAGTTCTTCCAACTGGGCATCTGTCATTTTAGCAACTTTTTGAAGGTCAAATTGATGAAAAGCTTTGCGATACCCCTCACGTTTTTTCAGAACCGTTTCCCAGCTCAAACCTGCTTGTGCCCCTTCTAAAATTAACAACTCAAATAACTGTTGGTCATCATGAACGGCCACGCCCCATTCACGGTCATGATAGTCCCCATAAAACTCCTTCCCCGCTTGCCCACCAAAACACCGCACTTTTCCATCTGTTCCTATGACTGTCATTTGCAAACCTCGTATTCTGCTAAAAGCTGATCTATTTCTGCTTCCTGTAATGGTCTCAAGAAAACCGAAGATAAATTTTCCAAGCCTTGATCTGGACTCATAAGATAAACAGGAATGTGGTGTTCTTGGCAAAATTTGAGCTCCAAATTCACCCCCCAAGAAGTTTTCCAACCCTCCATCGCAACCAAAATCATCCCCTTCGAGGCTTTTAAAAAACTAAGAAGGTAATCCATAACGATTTTTCGACGATCTTCAAGAGAGGAAATATTTAAGTCTTCAACAAATTGTTTGCTGTAAACAATTGGCGAAAAAACGGGGATACCTTGCTTAATAAATGCGATTGTAATGTTTCGGGATACATTAAAGCGATTCGTCTCTTCCTCTAACGTTCCCTTATGAGGACCTGCAAGATAATAAAGGCCTTTTTCCATGATTATTCCTCACAATTTTTTTTGATTTAACCATTTTTTCCAGGTCGTGCCAATACTTTAAACCCAATAAAAATTCCGACTACCGCGAGGAGAAAAAGCCAAGGTCCAAACCACAAAATGTAAGTACTTGAAGATACCGGAGGAGTTGTAATGATTTGAGATCCATACTTTTTAACAAACTCATTTACAATTTGTTCGTCTGTTTCCCCTGCCCGCACGGCTTTTCGAATTTGGATTCGCAATTGAGCCGCAGACTCAATAGGCGACTCATCTAAAAGTTGTCCCTGACATGTCGGGCAAACCATTTTCTGACTCAAAATCCGTGCACGCTCTTCCATTGAAGAGTCTGACAATTGCTCATGAGCATCAATACCCCACGTCGGAAAGGCAAGAAGCAATAATAAGGGACTTAATTTTGACAGACCTCGAAACCGCTTAAGGCAAGCCACGCCCCCCCCTATAACAACCAGGAGCATTCCGATCCATAAAAGATTGATGAACGGCTTATAATAAGCGTGAATGCTCCATTTCTGTCCTTCGTACTCTTCGCCAATGGTGACATAAATATGGTTGAGCCAACCAAATCCCACAGAGCGAATGGCAGATTCACCATGAATAACTTTTTGTGCCCAATAAAATCGTTTCTCAGGCGTTAAAGGAAGCCCATTTTCAAGATCAAGAGTTGCCCGATGAGCTGTATAATTCGCCCCTTCCCGAGAAGTCACTTGCTGTAAAGTTAAAGAAATAGGCCCAACCCTGATCTTATCTCCAATTTTAAGCGCCTGAATCATTTCCTTCTCCCCCAAACTTGACCCAGCCATACCCAAAACGGCAATGCCAATTCCAAGATGGCTTAAAATTGTCCCCGAAAAAATTTTGCGTTTCTTCACAGCATATCCAAGCGTCGATACGGTTACCCAAACAGCACCTGCAAATGCCGCCAACCCCAGAGCGTGGCTTATACTTAAGCCAAAACAACTTATAAGAATTGTAACGCAGAAGAGAGGAAGTACCCATTTGAGAGAGGACGTTGGCAATCCGTTAGATGCCCAAATATACCAAGGACCTAAACCTGTCAGTACTAATAGGGGCAACATCATGGGAACAAATGTTGCCGTATAATAGGGAGCTCCTACTGTAATCTTCTCGCCAAATGCTTCCAAAATTAACGGATAAAGTGTTCCCAAAGCCACCGTTAGAACACCTGTGATTAAAATCAAGCTCATCAATAAAATGAGGCCAGATCTTGACAAGGGAAGTGTGGGGACTGGGGATCGCATCATGGGAAGACGCCACATAAAAAGGCCTAAAGCCGGAAAAACCAGCAGGGACGATAAAATCAAAATAAATGCCCCTCGTTCCGGGTCAACAGCAAAATTATGGACAGACGTCAAAAGACCAGAACGAACAAGAAAGGTACCAAATAAGCATAAAGCAAACGTCAGAATACTTAAGAAAAGTGTCCAGGCTCGTAAGGCTTTCGTTGTTTTGTGCACGACAATCGTGTGAACTAAAGCTGTTCCCGTTAGCCACGGCATTAATGCCGCATTTTCCACAGGGTCCCAAAACCACCAACCACCCCATCCTAATTCATAGTAAGCCCAAAAGCTGCCCAAAGCCGCTCCAAGCGTAAGGAAAGTCCAAGAAGATAAGATCCAAGGACGTATAAGTGTTGACCAATCATCTGGAATTTTTCCGTTTATTAAGGTCATGATTGTTAAAACAAATGGTATCGAAAAGCCCGCATACCCCAGGTAAAGAATGGGGGGATGAACGGCCAGACTCGGATCTTGAAGCAGAGGATTTAAATCTTGCCCCTGAAGGGGTATGGGGTCTGCCACAGCAAAAGGATCACAAGTCATCAGTATAAAGAGCAAAAAACCGAAATTCATAAATCCCATGAGGGGAGCTATTAGAGAATATGACTCATTTCTATTGTTAAGTTGACTTAAAAGAACTGCACCATAAGCCGTGAGAATCAATACCCATAAAAGCATGGATCCTTCATGATTTCCCCATACGCCCGATATTTTATAAAGAAGTGGTTTGTGAGTATGGGAATGCTGAAAGACAGACAACAAGGAAAACTGATCCGTCACATGGGCATAGAGAAGTAAGCCAAATGCAAAGGCAACAAACATCAATTGCCCCCATGCTAAGCGACTGGCCCAATGATAACGACCGGGTCCAAAAGCTTGTAATCCTGCAATAAGAAGAGCGATTCCTAAAAACGCTTCGCCGGTGTAGGCAATGATCATGGACCTTTCTCCCCCCGAGGTTTCCATCGTCCATTCTCTTTTAAAGCCTCGGCGACATCCCGCGGCATATAATTTTCGTCATGCTTGGCAAGAAGATATGTTGCTTGAAAAATACCATCTTTAGATAGGGTACCTTCCGCCACAACACCTTGACCTTCTCGAAAAAGATCGGGAACAAGCCCTCGATAACGAACGGGAATTGTCATAATTCCATCTGTCATTTCAAATTTAATCTCTAAGTTATCGCTTTTTTCAAGACTTCCTTCTTTGACCATGCCCCCTAATCGAAAGGGCTTAATTGGTTTTTTTGCCAAAGCATCCGTCGGCATCATAAAGTAGAGGAGATGGTCGTTCAGCGTGGTCAAAACAATAAGGGCAGAGCCACTTAAAAATAATGTCAAAAGACCCAAATACCAAAGACGTCGCTTTTTAAGTGTCATCAGAAGTCCATTGCCGCAATTCTTGGTAAGCTTTGCGATCCTCTTTTACCACCCAGAAGGTCAAAAGTGTGAATACAAAAATTCCCAAAACGTAAGCTGCTCCAACGAAAAAAATATGAGGAGAAGACAAATCCATCACTCTACCTCTTGGTGACGAGAAGACCATTCTCGAATTTGAAGCGCCTGAATTTTACGCCGATTCAGCTCTGTGCGCAAACGAAGAGCACTCAATGCAAACCCCCCGGCTGCAAAAGCAATTGCCATACATAAGAGCGGCGTTAACAGGGTCCAATGAATAGCGGGTTTGGCAAGTCGTAACACACTGGCCGGTTGGTGAAGGGTATGCCACCACTCCACAGACCACTTGATGATAGGAATATTGACCCACCCCACTAAAGCAATTACAGCTCCTGCCGTAAGGCCTTTTTCCTCCTCCTCAAACGCAGTCACAAGTGTCCAATAACCACCATATAAAAAAAAGAGAAGAAGCATAGATGTCAATCGAGCATCCCAAGCCCACCATGTCCCCCAAGTCGGCTTCCCCCAAATTGCTCCCGTCCCCAAACTCACAAAAGTAAATGCCATCCCAATTGGGGCTATCGACTTTGTCATAATATGCAAAAGAGGTGCACGCGTGACAAACCCCCACCCACTCAAAATTGCCATAGCGGTATACACACTCAAAGCCCCCCAAGAAGCAGGAACATGAACATACATGATGCGCACCGTTTCCCCTTGTTGGTAGTCGGCTTGTGAAAATACGAGTCCTAAAAGAAGACCTGCACATCCAAATAATGCAAATGTTGCAAGACTCCATGGGAGTAGAGTCTCTACCAACTTTAAAAGCAATTTGGGATGTGAAAAATATGATGTCATAGTTCCTGTTTTACCCCAAAGCTTTCTGGAAAGCAAAGGTCAAGCAAATGCATGATCGAATCTGCCACAATCTATTTAATTGATAGAGGAGTACACATATCGTTCGTAAAAAAACGAAAAGAAATAAGTATTATTTTTTTAATGAAATGAAGTGTGGAGAATATCTACACGAAGCCTCGTTATTTAAGGGCTTCGTGTAGATTTTTTAGGGATAATTAAGCGTTAAAGTAATTCCAGATCGTATTGCTTATTGCCTTACTTGTGGAAAATCCAGCTTTCGCAACGTTTATACCAGCTTTTAATACTGTTGGCGTCCAATTAATTGCTGTATCTGTTACGGCCTTTACAGGAACCAAATAGGTTGCAGCAAGAGCGCCTTCATAACCCGGCACAACATATCTTGCTGTCGCTAAAGCCATTTTTGCAATATTATAAGTCGCATTCGCTGCTGCCGTAGCAGCAATAGGTCCAGCTGAAAAAGATACGATGCCGTAAGCGCCACAATAAGCTCCTAATGCTGTTACTTCTTCAAGAGTTTTAACACTTGCATAAGCTGCATAATAAGCAAGCCCATATCGCGCCATGCCTTCTGCTGTGCTCAAGCCTACGTTTAATGTAGTTTGGCCAACAAACTTTGCGCCATTATAAGCGTAACCTCCAAGAACATTTAAATATGATTTTGGTTCTTCTTTTGTGACGACATCCGGGAGGTTTGTAAAAGTACCAATATCCGTTGGGATTTCTTTAGAATATTGTAAGGAAGTTAAATTCTTAAAAGAACCAACACTCGTTACTATTTCACTATCACTTTCTGAATGACAAACTGTGATTGGTTTAGCTAATACAGGTGTCACTACACATGTGGTTACAACCAAAGAAAGTGCCAAAAACTTAATTACATTTTTCATAATTATATCTCTTTAATAAATAGGGTAAAACTGCAAAATTTACTTATAAAGCAGTTCATTTTTGTAAAAATAGAAATTTTAATTATCTAATTTACAATATGTATATAATACTAATTTTTTTAAAAATCAATAGCTCCATTAAAAAAATTAGAAATTATTTTTTCATTTTTTTTGAAATATCAAATTATGTATTTTTTTAAAAATTTAAGAATATTTTTTCAGCAAAATATTTATTTAACATTATGATTGTATTAGTATTTTTAAAAAATTGACCTTGAAAAGGGCGGAAATATACATGCGAAATGATATATTCTTATTATAGCTTTTTTCAAAAAATGATTATATTTAATAAAATTTTTGACAACAACATTTGTTGTGCGAATTGTTTTTCCAAATATAACTGCAAAGATCCCGCACAAATTCTTTAAAAAATCACCGTAAAGCTAACTTCAATGCAAAAGGTGCAGCTATCATGGAAAGGGCTATAGCCATCAGGGAAAGCCCTCCCTGAAGGGCTATATAAGAAAGGGTAGTCGCTGTTGGATCGCTGATTGCCCCCATGCTCACAATAATCATGGGAATTCCAATCGGCAATGTGAGAAGAGGCAGTAAAAATGAGGTATGTGCTTTTACCGTCAAACATAACGCACTTCCTATTGCCCCCAAAAATGTTAAGACAAGGGTTGATGTTGCAACACCGATTAAAAGGGGGAATGAGGAAAAACCTGAAATTATGCCAACTATGCCTGTCAGGGGCAAGCTCAAGCGCAGCCAATGCGTCATAATTTTTGCAAATACATAAATCTCCAGAGACATCCCCTCACTTATTCGCCATTCTAAAGTTCCATCTTCCCAGTCTTCCCGAAATAATTGATCCAGGCTTAAACTCATTACACCATAACTAAGCCCCAACAAGAGCGTAGGCAAAAAGGCTTGCCATAAAGCAGGACGACTTGAAGACAAAATACCAAAAGCCACCACAAGACTAAGAAAGACAATTAAGACGTGTATTACGTATTGAGCACTAGAGAATAGATCTTGCCGCATTTGTTGAATCAACTTATTCATGAAGGGTAATCACTTTAGCCTGCGAAAAGGGAACAACCGTATGACTGGTGAGCACCCCCGCGCCCCCCCCTTGAATGTGAGCCGCTAACATATGCCAGAATTGTTTTGCTGCAGCCTTATCTAAGTGCGTCGTTGGCTCATCGATTAACCACACTTGTGCATCTGCTAAAGCCAATCTTGTCAAAGCAATTTGACGACGCTGGCCTGCAGAAAGAGTACTGATAAAACGATTTTTGAGCGCATCTAGCCCTTTTGCTTCTAAAATTTGCCTCACCCGTTTGGGTGTTGCCTGCGATTGAAGAAGAAGGTTTTGTTGAACAGTCATACCCATTTTCAAGCCATTTAGATGCCCCACATAACTTTGAGAAAAGCTTTGACTCTTCATTATATTCGCACTGACTTCAGGGATGCTGGCCAGACACCTTAATAAAGTCGTTTTGCCTGACCCATTTGGCCCCATCAAAACAATAACGTCGCCAGAAAAAAGCGAAAAAGAAATGTCTTGGAAAAGAATTCGCCCTCCTCGTGCATAGGTAAAGTCAGAAACAAGAAGGAGAGGCACATTTGTCATGGAGTTAAGTATACCGAAATAGGTAAGATGCGTAAATATTTATGCCAAACAATAGATTTCAAACTAACCGCTTGAGAATTTCATAAGCCTCATTAATACATTTTAAGGCCTCAACAGCCTCAGGAGTTCCTCCATGCGTATCTGGATGATGTTTTTTAACCAGGGCCTTATATTGTTGTCGTAATGCATTTTGCGAAAAAGGGTAACTCAATTCAAGAGTTACCAATGCTTTTGCCTGCGCAGATTGAGGAGGAAAACGCTCTGTCAAAGGCGTTGAGGAGGAAAGGGGATCATTAAAAAGACCAAAAGGATCTTGGACCGATTCTCCAAATTGTGTTGATTGTGCGTTTCCTTTTTCAGAGCCTGAAGCCGATCCCAAAGGCCAGGAAGGACGCTGCCAGGTCACGTCAGCCCGACGTTCTTTTTCAATTTCAGCCTCTGACATATTGGTGTAATAATTCCACTTCGCATTATAGTCGCGGATGTGAATTAAACAGAACCAATGCCAATCATCTACACCTGATTCTAAGTGATAGCGAGACTTTGGCGCACGATATACCCCTTCATCTTGGCAACCAGGATGTTCACAAACGTCTTTGCTCACAAAGTTTTTGCCAGGTGGGGTATCAAACCACTGTGAAAATTTACGAAACATCCATCCTATCTTTATAATATAAGGGCAGCGCCATCTCTTAAAATCATCTCTGCTTGAGGCGTAAAACGACCATCACTCCCATGCAGCATCATTCCAGACGCCAACCGTAAAGGACCATTTGAGTTTTTACACCCCCGAATCAGCACACGTTTTGCAGGCTTATCTTTTCCCGGCCACAGAGGATAAATAACAATATCCCCCATTTTTCCGGCAAACGTACTGATTATTTGGTCAAGACGATCTGCTCTATGAATAAACGTCACTGTGCCTTTGGGCCTGACCATTAACAAAGCAAACCGTACCCAATGCTCTAAGGTTGCTTCCCCTTCACCATGAGAGTGAGCCTTTTGCTCTTTTATCGAAGGTGTGTGATGAGAGGCCTCTAAATAAGGAGGATTCGCCATAACATGGGCAAAAGTCCCTGCAGCAAGGCGAGGAGGAGGACGTAAAAGGTCACCCGCAATAATCTCGACCCGATCCCGCATATTATTTAATGCTATATTATCAAATGCCAAACGAACGATGTCTCTTTGTGTTTCTAATCCTGTTATTCGACAGTCTGGTATGCGTGCAGCCAAACATAGAGCAGCCGCTCCCACACCTGCGCCGATATCCAAAATAGTTGTACCCGATTCGGGCTGAAGTGAGGCAGCTAAAAAAATAGGATCAATGGCAACGCGGTAACCTTCTGCGGGCTGACGAATCTGAACACGCCCCCCCAACAAATAATCTTGCGTTATGGCATCCTGCCCCATAATAATTTTTACCCTTTCCCGCTTTATCGATTTGACTCAGTTCATTAAAACCTAACACTTTGGCCCGTAAATTTATTGTTCACAAAATCAACACTCCGAGGTGGCTTGATTAAAAGTCATTGAATCTCCGAAAGGAAACAACAAAGCCAGATCGCTATCAATAAACTCGCTTCATAACATTTTTTTCTATATCCTACCTCTTTTACACGCTAGATTGAAGGAAAGAATATCTAACAGATGGATTTTTTAGAGCCAATGTCCTTACCCGTATCCAAGAAAAGAGAATTCGACCCGTTGACAGATCTCAAAGATCTTTTGCAAGAAGATTTAAAAGAGATTGATCGAGTCATTGAGCAAAATCTAAAAAGCTCTGTAAGCCTCATTCCAACATTGGGTCGTCATCTCATCTATGCAGGGGGAAAAAGACTCAGGCCTCTTCTAACAATTGCCAGTTATCGACTTTTTAATAGTAAAGGCAACGAAGCCATAGGACTTGCAGCGGCGGTTGAATTTATTCACACCGCCACACTTCTTCATGATGATGTTATTGATAAATCCAAACTTCGGCGGGGCATTCCTACTGCCAATGAGCTTTGGGGAAATCAAGCCAGCGTTTTGGTGGGAGATTTTTTGTTTGCCCGATCTTTTCAACTGATGATCCAATCCAACAATTCGCATGTTTTACGCATATTAGCTGAAGCCTCGGCTTGCATCTCAGAAGGTGAGGTCTTGCAGCTATCCTTGTGTCATCAACTGGATATTAAACTTGAGGACTCCTTAAAAGTTATCGAGGCCAAAACGGCCATGCTTTTTGCTGCGGCATGTGAGGTTGGTGCTCTTATGGCAACCCATCAAACTAACGCTACCGCTCTTCGGGTCTATGGACAGAATTTAGGGATGGCTTTTCAAATTGTTGATGACATCCTCGATTATAGTGCGAATGAAGTTTTACTCGGCAAGGAGATTGGAACGGATTTTCGTGAAGGAAAAATTACACTGCCAATTGTGTTAACCTATCTAGAATGTTCGAGTGAGGAAAAATCCTTTTTCAAACGAACGCTCGTTGATCACATTCAAACGCCCGATGACTTTTCTCTTGCTCTTCAAATTTTGCAAAAACACAACGGCTTAACAAAATCTTATGCCCTAGCAAAGACTTATGGTCAAAAAGCCATAGAAGCCCTTGCAGGTTTAGCCTCTCATCCTATTAAGGAACTCCTTCAAAGCCTAATTGAGCAAAGCTTAAGGCGAACATCCTAAATTACTTTCAATCGATCGCGACTGGGAAATATTTATTCGGAAGGTTCCGAAATTAAGGGGTCTTTATCCTTGACCCATTCTTCTTGGAACGAAATAGGAGGCGCAATGCCCAAAGCATCCATATGTATCTTAAGCCGTCTGTTGAGGTCACGAACGAAGGTGTTATTGGGATCAGGAGTAATTTTAATACTAGCACTCACATGCACGGCGTTTTCAGCAAACCGATCAACGCCTGAAATAGACAAAGGTTCCAATATCATCTTGCCAAAGGTTGGGTCTTTTGACATTTCTTCTATTGCTAGAGAAATTGCCTCATAGACAGTACTAATTTTTGTTTTATGCGAAGTGGCAATATCAATTGGAACAACAGTATAATCTCGCGAACGATTGATGATATTTCCCACCTCAGAAAATGGAATTTTTTGTAAAGATCCATCTCGATGACGTAATGTGATAGCTCTTAAGGATAAAGATTCCACAGCCCCTGTATGTGCCCCTACTGTGACAACATCCCCCACGGAAAAACTTCCATCTACGAGTGCGAAGAAACCATTAATTATATCTTTCACTAAACTTTGGGAACCCAAGCTGATAGCAAAAGCAAAAGCACTCATTAAATAGACGAGAAGCTTTAGGTCAAAACCAAAGGATTCTAAGGTAACAAAAAAAGCAATTAAAATCATTAACCAACGAGCCACACTGTGAAGCATGGGCCCAAAAGTTTTTGCAAAAGCTGTTGGCTCTCTCCGTTTTCCCTTAATCATCTGCGGTTTGATGTGGAATTGAACAAATAAATCCAAGGCAAACCATAATAAATAAAGTATGCTCAAAATCAATACTATTGTTGAAATTGTCTTTACAAAAGGGTGAGAAAAGGTAGTCATAAATAAACTTGAAAAACATCTGTCCCATATAAAAATTAAAATAACAAAGAAGGTAAGGTGCCATAGCCATTGAACCCCTTTTAAGAGGGGAAGTTGTATAGGAGTAATATAGGATATAAATGTCTGAATTTTTGCGGCTTTAAATTTGGGGAGTTGAAATTTATGTAAAGAATCAAGATAACGTCGACCCACCAAAAATGCAAATAGGACTATGAATGTCTCAATACACTCCGATCCATAAGCTTCCCATAAATTACCAGCAAAGAAGATTTTATCAATAGCTAAAGGAATACTGATTACAAAAAGTACCCAGGGAAGATAGCGTATAAATATGTTAACGAAAGGTGCTATGAAATGAGGCGCTGTTATCAAAGATTTACCTTCAGATAATTGTCGCTGCATTTCTTGGGCTCGCCATTCTCGAAAATACAAAACCAGAAGGGGAAACGAGATAAAGATAATCAGATTTGTAACAAACTCTTCCCCATAGTTTTTTGTATCAAAAACGATATTGATTCCAGACATAAGAATTGCCCAAAGAGCAACTCCCCCTAGCACTCTTAAGAAAGTTCTCCCTTTTGAACCCGGTTCCATAGATCTCAAAACCGTATCCTGAGATTGGGTTAATTTCCTTTCTAATAGTAAGGTCCTAATGGCAAATATAGTGAGCCAAAACCCCAAAAGCCAATTTCCCACAGACGGGTTTGGAACAAATAAGGGGAGAAAGAGAAGAGAATAAAGAAAAGGATAAAAAAGCGTCATGTACGCATAAGTTGTATGACGTTCGCCTACATCAGTTTGTTTTCTTGTCCTTCTCTCCTCAAGACGCCTTTGGAAAATTAACGTTAGAATACCTTCAAAGAAAGCGCCCATAAGGATTAAAATGGGTAATCGTTGAAGGGCTTTCCAAAAATCATCCTTATTATTTTCTACCTTTAAAAAGTCAATAACTTCATTCACAATTGTGGGTATTTTCTTAAGACTTTTAAAAAAAGTTGCGACACGATCCAAACTCATTTGGATAAACGGGGCAATATAGGCCACTAGAGACCCGGATCGCTTTTTCTCCTCAGCTTCTTGGGCCGAAGCAAGTACTTTAAGGGTTTTTAAAAGCTTTGCACGCTCTATAGGATCTTCAATTAATTTTGCAATTTTCTTAATTTCTTTTGATTTTGGGGAAGCCTCAATTTGAGAGACTTCCGGAAGCACAAGGGATGTCGAAGCAAAACATGGGAATGCTTGAAAAATAATTAATAAAAAAACAAAAATGCGAATCATCGGTTTTTCCCAAGCATAGCAAACTTCGTTTTATATATATCGAAGTTGCTATGCCGAATTCAATCTAACTTTGTAAAAATCCGTATTCTTTAACTCGAGGACTTATTTTCGGACTTATCTTTATCATTTTCCTTATCTTTGTCCTTGTTCTTTTCTTTGTCTTTACTTTTGCTTTTATCTTTCGAAGAACTGGTTAAATCTTCGCTTTCTAGTTTCATGGGAACAAAGCGCGGTTCGCCTTCCCGCATAACCAACAATAAGATATTTTCACGTTTTAATTTTTTAGCCTCGTCCACTGCTTTGGCGAACTCTTCTGGTTTTGTCAATTCTTGTTGGTTGACTTTTTGAATGATATCACCCGGCTTTGTCGGAACTAACGTACCTTTTCCTGTATCTGCTGGATTTAATTTAATATCATCACCCGGTGTATTGGGCTCAACTTGCATCACCATAATACCTTTTAAATCTTTGGCAAGGTTGTAAGTTTTGCGAAGTTCTGGTGTTAGTTCTGAAACCGTGAGGCCTAGGACTTTTATGCCTTCTCTAGAAATGGCTGACTTTGCTTTGTCTGTTGAAGTCGTAATGACACGATCCGGCGCAGTTTCAAACTCCCCCAAAACCACGTCAAAAGACATCTCTTTGCCTTTACGCCAGATTTTCACTTTAACAGACTTTCCAACAGTTGTTTCCCCAACCAGGCGGGACAAGCGTGCCTTTTCATTCACTTCCTTACCATCAAATTCTAAAATAATATCCTCAGGCTCAATCTTAGCTTTTGCAGCAGGACCATCAGGCGTTACGCTTCCAATAATGGCGCCTTTTGCTTTTCCAAGACCTAAACTTTCTGCAATATCATCGGTGACAACTTGAATACGAACACCTAACCAACCTCTTTTTGTTCGACCAAATTTAAGAAGTTGGTTGACAGTGTCTTGCGCAACGGCGGATGGGATAGCAAAACCAATTCCAATATTTCCACCACTTGGCGAGAAAATAGCTGTGTTTATTCCGATAACTTTTCCTTGTAAATCTAAAAGAGGTCCTCCCGAGTTCCCCATGTTGATGGCCGCATCATGCTGCATAAAATCATCAACATAATCGTTAACTCGACTCTTACCCCCACGACCCAACATAATATCTCGAGATCTATTGGAAATAATTCCACTGGTAACAGTACTTCCTAAACCAAAGGGGTTACCAATAGCTAAAATCCAATCGCCGACTTTTACTGCATGTGAGTCACCCCAATCCATGACCGGAAGTTTTCTCTTACCGACTGGCAATGTATCCGTTTTAACTTTAAGCAACGCAATATCTGTGCGCTCGTCGAAGGCCATTGTGGTCGCCTCTAGTTCCGTATTGTCATTCAAGAATACTGTCACTTTTTTTGCATCGGCAATAACGTGATAGTTTGTTACGATTATGGCTGACGTATCTTCTGATTGAATGATAAAGCCTGATCCCAAAGACTGAACTTTGCGAGGGCGCTGCATTTGATCAAAAAATTCTTGGAATAATTCTTCAAAAGGAGAGCCAGGAGCAAATTGAGGTAAACCATCTTTACCTTGGCGTCCACCACCATCAACAATTTGGGTTGTGGAAACATTCACAACGGCTGTTATTGCTTTCTCTGCTACAGAGGAAAATCCCTGACTAATATCAAATTTCTGCGGTTTATCACTACTAGATTTTGCAATATTGCTGGCAGTCCCCACTGATGGAGCCGACGATCCCGCCCCAAGAGGGGCAACTGTCATACTAATAAAACTTACCGTTAAAGCTAAAGCTAGAGAAGTACGATTTAATTTGCTAACTTTTTTCATTATCAACCTCAATTTCATTCGTTAATTATACTATTATCGCTATTTCACTTGTCGTTCAGGGGCATTAAAATATTTAAATAAATCATTGTCTGTGGTCAAAACAAGAGTTGTTCCTTCACCGATAGTTTCACGGTAAGTTTGCATTGTTCTATAAAATCCATAAAATTCCGGGCTTTTCCCTAAGGCAGCTCCTAGAATTTGGATTGACTTTGCTTCACCTTGCCCGCGAATTTCTTGGGCTTTTTGTTGAGCCGTTGCTAAAATAATACTCTGGTCTCGGTCAGCAGCTGAACGAATTTCTTGCCCAATCTTTTCACCAGTTGCACGGTTTCCTTTAGCAATTTGATTAAGGGCTGAGATCATTCGGTTAAAGACAGCATCACGATTTTCCATGGGAAGTTCCGTTCGGATTATGCGAACATCCACAATAGAAATTCCAAGGGGTCGCGCCAAAGCATCAACTTCACGATCTATGGATTTCATAATTTTCGGCCGCTCTTCAGACAATAGGTTACGCAAAGGCACTTTACCTAAAACATTACGAACAGTACTGGTCACAAAAGCCTCTAATCGCATGGCTGCACCTTGTTCATTAGCAGGCTTAACCGATCGGAAAAAGAGCATAGGGTCGACAATTTGATATCGCGTGTAAGTATCCACCAATAACCGCTTTTGATCACCAGTCGTTATCCGAACTTCTGGAAAGTCACAATTGAGAACGCGCTTTTCATAAAATAAAACGTCCTGGATAAAAGGAATTTTGACTTTTAAACCCGGCGTCGTATGGACTGCACGTTTCTCACCAAATTGTAAAACAATGGCTTGTTTGGTTTGATCAACCGTAAAGATCATTCCTCCACCAATCGCAACAATACCTAAAAGAAAAACACCTAACAAAAATCGTGATGTCAGAGTCATTTAGAACCACCCTTCTTAGCTGCAGCAGAGTCTGAAAGATGACCCTTTAGTTCATTTAAAGGTAAATAGGGAAGAATACCTTTCCCAACCTTCTCATCTAAAATAATCTTTGTTGCTTTCGAAAGGACGGATTGCATTGTTTCTAAATAGTATCTCTTTAATGTTATATTGGGATGTGCCTCATAGGCGACTAAGACTTGTAAAAACCGTCCAGCTTCCCCCTCAGCTTCCGCAATTTTGCGTTGACTATAAGCAGTTGCTTCGTTACCGATTTGAGCAGCCTGGCCTTGGGCTCGCGGAATAATTTCATTTTTGTAGGCTTCTGCTTCATTACGAGATTGGTCAGCGTTAACTAACGAAGCTTGCAAATCATTAAACGCGTCAACAACTTGATGCGGAGGCGCCACATTTTGGAGTTGAATACTCACAATTTGAATTCCCATTTTATACTGGTCAAGAAGCTTTTGCAGAATTTCTTGTGCCCTCGTCTCAATTTGGCCTCTCCCCTCGGTAAGCGCTAAACGTGCGGTTGTCTGGCCAATCACTTCCCGCACGACACTTTCAGCGGCTACGCGAATTGTTTCATCAGGGTTACGTGCAGTAAAAAGATATTCACTTACATCTTTAATTTTCCATAATACCGTATAGTTCGTGTGAACCATATTTTCGTCACCGGTTAAAATTAAAGTTGCTTCCGCAGAATCACCATTCTTCTCTGTTTTTAAACCGCCATCAATAGTGTTAAGAACGGCAATTTTCTGAACAATGACAGATTCAAAAGGAGCTGGAAAGTGGTATTGCAAACCAGGCAATGAGGTTCTTACCATCTCACCAAATCTCAAGACAACACCAACTTCACCTTCTTGAACGCGATAGAGTCCTGTGCCTAACCACAATACAAACGCACCCAAACCCATGAGTACAAATAAACCAAAATTTCCCTTAGATTTACCGCCATTATTAAAGCCGCCACTCTTGGGGCCTCCCCCACCGGTCATCATTTTTCGAACACGATCTTGGATAACGTCAATTAAATCATCTATACTATTCCCATTGCCAGAACCAGGGCTTTCTCGACGAGACCATGGATTTGGAGAAGGGTTCTCTTTTTTCTGAGAATCCTTTGCAGACTCTTCCGTGGGTCGACGACTTTTATTTGAATTTCCACCCCAAGGTCCCTTTACAGGTCCCTTCGGGGTATTATCATCACCATTGCCATCATTATCTAAGGGCATTTACATTTCTTTCAGTTGATTAAGAATCTTTAATCACACTATATATCAAACAAAAGAAACCGACAATCGGGAGAACGACATTGACCTCAACAATTTTACTTAATGACCAAATCCAAGACCTTTTGAAAGAATTCCGTACACAAGACGGGCGACCGATTTCTACTTGGATGACATCTCTAAAAAATGAAGAGGGAAACATTACCCTCGTTTTTGACGTTCCTTTAGATAAGACAGCAGAAGTTGAATTGTTAAGTCAAAAAGCCGAGAAAGCCATTCAGAAACTCCCAAATATCCACCAAGTTCGGTCTATTTTAACCAACCAACGCCCAACTCCCGTGCCCCCAAAGATAAAAGAACCAACCAAACTTCCGGGAGTGAAAAAAATTATAGCCATCGCCTCCGGAAAAGGGGGAGTTGGAAAATCTACAACAGCGGTCAATCTTGCTATTGCTCTTTCTCTCTTGGGGAAAAAAATTGGATTATTAGATGCCGATGTTTATGGCCCCTCCCTCCCCCGGCTTTTTTCTATCACTAAGAAACCGGAAGCCACCGCCGATAAAAAACTTATCCCAATCAATCAATATGGCATTGAATGTATGTCCATAGGATTTATGGTGGCTGAGGAGACGGCTATGATTTGGCGAGGACCCATGGTTCATAGTGCACTCCAACAAATGTTAAAAGATGTCGCATGGCCTGAACTCGATAGTCTAATTGTGGATATGCCTCCGGGCACAGGAGATGCCCATCTAACTTTGTGTCAACAGGTTAAGATTGATGGAGTAATAATTGTATCCACTCCACAAGACATTGCCTTGATCGATGCACGTCGAGGTCTCAATATGTTTCGTAAAATGAATATCCCTGTGCTCGGTATTATTGAAAACATGAGTCAATTTAGCTGCCCCAATTGTGGGCATGTCACAGAAATCTTTAGTCATGGTGGCGCACAAAAAGAAGCCAAGAAGCTTGGCATCCCCTTTTTAGGGGAAATTCCTCTCACTCTTTCCATTCGTCAACAAAGTGATGCGGGAATGCCAATCACCGCTACTGAGCCAAATTCAAAAATTTCTGAAATCTATCAAAATATTGCACAAAAAGTCATTGACAATCTAAAAGTTCTCTGAAATTTTATTCACAACTTATCTTGTTTGAACATTCACTTCCAAACTCTGTCTCACAAACTTATTGATTTTAATTCATTTTTAAATTATTCATTAAAAAACAATGAGTTAAAAACGAGCCTATTTCTTAAGCAAAGGGAGTTTTAACCAATGATCCCATGGACTCTCACACGTGCTTCACATGTTTTCCCCAAAGTTATCCACAGATTTCGGGGAAAACTATTAACGAGTTGTTAAGAAATGATTCTTCCCCTCTTTTTGAAAAAGACTACTTCCCTAATTGCTATTAATGTTCTAGCTTTTTTATATAGGTATCTTGCAAAAAGTAAGATTGCATTATTAAGGATCAATAGGATGTGGAAATGGGCCCCAGTCGTTAGCGGCGTATCTTTGGTCATTATTATCATATTTTTTGTGTCTTCCCATCTCTCAACACGAAAAGATTGGGGGAATGATAAAATACCTATAGATATTCGGGCTTGCATGTCAATATTGTCTAAAAAAGGAAATCATCTAACAGACTATGAAAAAAGTTATTTAATTCAGATGGGACATGGAGATATTCAAGACACAAAAATTGATTCACAAATTATTATAAAGGCTTTTCTGGAGGAAATTGATAATACTTCCGAGGCCAAAAAAAATTACGAAGAGGGTCAAGCGTTGTTTTATCTGGAGAGGCGGAATCGAAGCCGATAAGAACTCAATTATTTATAATCCCTAATTTTCAAATTTCAAATAATCACTCCTCCCTTGACAAACATGGTCACTATAAGAATTTTGTAAAGCGATTAAATTCATTTGCTGGTATAATAACCCTTAGAATAAAAATCCCAATAGGCATACGTAATGACTTCGTGGTTAAAACAGTTACGAATTTATACCCAACCCCAGCTTTTAATTATTCTTGTTTTAGGGATGATCAGCGGCCTTCCTTTCCTGTTGACATTGTCAACGTTGAGTTTCTGGCTTGCAGAAACAGGTGTTAGCAAAACCACCATTGGACTTTTTATGCTCGTCAGCTTGCCTTATAGTTTAAAGTTTCTATGGGCGCCGTTTGCCGACCATTTTTCACTCCCCCTTTTAACACAAAAATTTGGTCAACGCCGCAGTTGGGGACTTCTCAGCCAAGCGGGCTTGTTCCTCTCCTTAATCGCTCTGGCACATTGCGACCCGAGAAATGGCATTACCTTGATTGCCATTTCTTCGTTCTTCGTTTCCTTCTTTTCCGCATCACAAGACATTATTATTGATGCTTATCGAATTGAAATTTTAAAGACTGAAAATAGTGGTGCAGGTGCAGCTTTGGAGGCTATTGGATTTCGGTTTGGCATGCTCGCATCGGGAGCTGGTGCATTATACCTTGCCCATACATTTTCTTGGAAGTTCGCATATATCGTCATGGCAGTTGGAATTATCTTTGGAATGATCTTTTTTTGTTTAATAGCAGAACCCAAACAAAGAAAAAGCATTCCTCTACCTGTCACGCAAAACAGCTCAAGATCATTACGTGAGTGGCTCCATACTTTGTTTATTGTTCCCTGGATCCAACTCCCAAAAAAACGAGAATTAGTTTATCTCCTGGCCTTTATTTTCTGTTTTAAAATGGGCGATACGGTCTTAAATGCTATGTGTGCACCCTTCTTATGTGATCTCGGGTTTAGCAAAATTGAATTTGCTAATATCACAAAAGTATTTGGCATTACCCTCATGGTCATTGGTGGCCTAGTGGGCGGCGTCATGATTCATCGACTCGGAATTCTTCAATCTACAATTATGTGTGTTGGACTGCAAGGTATTTCGTGCTTGATGTATGTCATTCAATCATTAGTGGGATATCACTTAAATGTGCTCATTATTACAGTGGGCGTTGAGAGTTTTTGCTCTGGCATGGTTTCAGCTATCTTTATTGCTTATATCTCTAACTTCTGCCGCCAACCCTATACCGCAAGTCATTTCACTTTACTATATTCTTTTGGGTCTCTTTGCCGCGTCGTTATCTCTACACTAGCCGGTTGGACAGCAGACTCTATTGGCTGGACTTCTTTATTTCTCATCACAAGTATCTTTATTTTGCCAGCGATTTATATCCTCATTAAGCTCGTTCACCTCAATGAAGAAAATGAGGATCGATCCTATGCAAAAACTATAAAGAATGTGCATACATTTTAAAAAAAAATTTAAGATGAAGTGATTGACAATTCATTCGATTATCTAAAGGATAGTGTCAATTCAATAGAAAAACACAGCAAGAGTAGCGAAGGACGATTAGCAGTGCCTTATAGGAAATATAACAAGGATTCCAATCAGCGTACCGCTAGAACGTTCCGGATTGGCCCCTTGATTCTGGACACCATCACCCCCATTTGCCAGCAAAATGGATTCATCCAAGCCCGAATTTTGTTAGAATGGGAATACATAGTCTCACCCCAGTTTGCCCAATTTTGTACACCCCTAAAAGTTAATTTCCCAATGATGCAACGAACAAACGGTCGATTGCTCCTCAGAACAACCAGCAGTATGGCGACAGAAATTTCCTATCTTGAACCTCAAATTTTGAGTCGTATTAATCAATATTTTGGTTACCAAGCCATCAGCAAAATCAGCTTACAACAAGGACCTGTTACCCCCTCCCAAAAAAATCAAATCACAAAGCAAAAACCACTTTCTGCTGCGTGCCAATCTTCTTTAGAAGACCAAGTTCAACACATAGAAGATGAACGTCTGCGCACAGCCCTTCTCTCTTTGGGCGTTGGTATATTACAAGAAAAGACTAAAGCATGACATCTGCACGAATTGAAAGACAAGACCTTATTGATTATTTAGCGTCCGGGTGCAAACCCCGCACAAAGTGGCGAATTGGAACAGAACATGAAAAACTTCTTCTCATGTCTGATTCCCTCAAACGCTTCACCTACGAGGGTCAAATAAGTATTCGAACAGTCTTAGAGGCCCTACAATCCTTTAATTGGGAACCCATATTTGAAGACAATCACCTTATTTCTCTAAAGAAATCCGATAAAAATTTGTTCATAACACTGGAGCCTGGCGGGCAATTTGAACTATCGGGCATACCGGTGGAGACACTTCACGAAACAAAGGCTGAACTTGATGAGCACTTCATGGAAGTGGGAAGTATTCTTTCTTCAATGGGGGGCGTTATGGTTCCAATAGGAACCGATCCCTTATGGAGAAGGAATGACATTCCTTGGATGCCCAAAGGACGCTACCAAATTATGCGAAAATACATGCCGACAAAAGGAAATTTAGGCCTCGACATGATGACGCGCACATGCACAGTTCAAGTCAATCTTGATTTTGAAAGTGAAAATGACATGGCCGCCAAGATGCGCATTGGTATGGCCTTGCAACCTTTAGTGACTGCCCTTTTTGCTTGCTCCCCATTTCTAGAGGGGGGAAAAACAGGCTATCAAAGCTACCGTGCCCATATTTGGCAAGATACGGACCCAGACCGGTGCGGCCTTCTCCCGTTTGTTTTTGAAGACAAGATGACTTTTGAACGATATGTTGATTACCTTCTCGATGTGCCTATGTACTTTGTGTACCGTGATGGTAGGTACATAGATGCCAGCGGACAATCTTTTCGTGACTTTCTGAAAGGTCAGCTGCCCGCTCTCCCGGGCCAATATCCCACGCTTAAAGACTGGATGGATCAAACCACAATCGTTTTCCCAGAGGTTCGCTTAAAACGCTTTCTTGAGATGCGAGGGGCCGATTGCGGTCCTCAAGAAATGCTCATAGCTCTACCAGCTTTGTGGGTCGGATTACTTTATGATCCCCAGGCACAAGATGAGGCTTTACAACTTATTAAGTCCTGGTCTTTTGACCAAATGCTAACAACATATCAACAAACTCCTCTCCAAGGTCTGCGAACCGTTCTTGGCAATCGTAATCTTCAAACTATTGCCCAAGACGTTTTAGCTATCAGTGATCAAGGGCTCAAACGACGCGCCAACTGGAGTGCAGACCGAGATGAATCGTCTTATCTCAATCCTCTGTGGGAAATAGTGGAATCAGGACGGACCGTTGCAACAAAAATGATTGAAGAATATGAAAAGACGAGAAATATTGAGGCGGTTGTCCGCCAGTATGCCTATCGGTCCCTGTAAAAGTTTTTACTTTACCTTTTTTCACGAAAGAAATCTGTTAACAAAGCAGAACATGTTTCCTCGCAGATGCCCCCAACAACCTCCGGTCGATGATGACATGAAGTTTGGTCAAAAATACGCGGGCCATGATCAATACCCCCCCCTTTCGGATCAAACGCTCCAAAGAAAATTCGACGGATACGGGCAAACGAAAGAGCCGTTGCACACATAGGACAAGGCTCTAAGGTCACATAGAGATCTGCCCCCAAGAGACGGGGACTTTTTAGGATAACAGCAGCATCTCGAATGACCAACATTTCTGCATGAGCTGTGGGATCTGACAACTCTTCAACTCGATTTCCAGCAGCGGCAATGACTTGCCCCTCCCACACGAGCACAGCACCGATAGGCACTTCTCCTCTCTTCTTGGCTTCCTCAGCTTGAATGATGGCAAATTCCATCCATTTAGAAGTCATTAACATTCTCCCAGATACACTTACTATAGAATAAGATAATATAGATTAGGCATCTTGTATAACAAAGGCAGAAAATCATGGCAGAAGAATTTCAAAAAGAAACCGATTCTATGGGTGAAGTGCATGTTCCGAAAGGTGCTTATTGGGGAGCTCAAACGGAACGCTCCCGACAAAATTTTTCTATTGGAGGTGAGAAAATGCCTATAGCCCTTATCCGGGCTTTAGCTATTCAAAAGCGTTGCGCTGCTAAAACCAATTTCTCTTTAGATATCCTTAAGCCTGAAATTGCAGAAGCTATCATTCAAGCCGCTGAAGAAGTCATTGACGGCAAATGGGACGACCATTTCCCGCTTGTCATTTGGCAAACCGGGTCTGGCACACAAACTAATATGAATTTGAATGAGGTCATTGCCAATCGTGCCAATGAATTACTCGGCTTTCCCTTAGGATCAAAAAATCCTATTCACCCAAACGACCATGTTAATTCAGGACAATCATCAAATGATGCTTTCCCCACAGCTATGCATATTGCAACTGTCTTAGAACTTCACAACCAATTAATTCCTGCCCTTACTCACTTTCATAAACACTTGAAATCAAAGGAAGAGTCTTTTCAAGCTATCCTGAAAATTGGACGAACGCATCTCCAAGACGCAACTCCCTTAACTTTAGGACAAGAGTTTTCTGGATATGCAACTCAAATAGAATTTGGCATAGCCCGTATTGAAGATTCCTTGAAACGTCTTTATCCTCTCGCGCAAGGCGGAACGGCTGTTGGGACAGGACTGAATTGCCCCAAAGGGTTTGATCATCTTTTCGCCAAAATGGTAGCGGATTACACACGACTTCCTTTTATAACAGCCGGCAATAAATTTGAAGCTCTCGCTTCCCACGATGCGATGGTAGAAATTTCCGGCGTTTTGAATGTAATCGCAGGGAGTCTGATGAAAATTGCCAATGATATTCGTTGGCTCGCTTCTGGCCCCCGTTGTGGGTTGGGAGAGATTCATTTACCTGAAAATGAACCGGGATCATCCATCATGCCTGGAAAAGTCAATCCAACCCAATGCGAAGCTCTTACCATGGTGGCTTGCCAAGTGATGGGAAATCATACAACCGTTTCCATTGCCGGCAGCCAAGGACATTTTGAATTGAATGTTTATAAGCCCGTCATTATTGCCAACGTCTTACAATCCATTCGTCTTTTGGCTGATGCTCTGCGTAGTTTTACAGATAATTGCTTGAAAGGCATTACGCCCATCATGAAAAAAATGGGTCAAAATGTTGAAAATGCGCTCATGTTGGTCACAGCCTTGAACCCCCTTATTGGGTATGACAATGCCGCTAGAGTGGCAAAACGAGCTCTTGCGGAAGATATTTCTTTAGAACAAGCCGCTCTTGATCTTGGTCTTCTCTCTGCTGAGGACTTTCGAGAACAAATTCAAAAGGCATTTGGCATACAGAGCTAAAAGTGGTTACTCGCTCTCTCCACCTTTCATAGGGTCATATCCAAGATTCTTCTCTTTAACCGCTTCTTTTTTATGAGCGCGATCAGCCATAATATGGTTTAGCAAGCAGGAGAGCAATTTGGGTATGCCATGTTGCGTTGCTCCACTCATAACAAAGACTTCAGATTTCGTAATTTTTTTGAGTTTCTTCAATTTTTCTTTAATCTCATCTTCGCTTAAAAGATCACATTTATTGAGACCAATTACTTCCGGTTTATCTTTTAATCCCCAACCGTACTCTTCTAATTCACGGCGTATGGTTTTATAGGAAACACATACATCTTCAGCACTGCTATCAATGAGGTGAAGGATGGCCCCACAACGCTCCACATGCCCTAGAAAGCGATGGCCTAAGCCCGCTCCTAAGTGAGCGTCCTCAATCAATCCCGGCAAATCTGCAAGAACAAATTCCTTATCATGCACATAAACCACCCCTAATTGAGGAGCCAGTGTTGTGAAAGGATAATCCGCAATCTTTGGCTTGGCGCGTGTAACGGAAGAGAGGAATGTGGATTTCCCCGCATTGGGCAGCCCTACGAGCCCCGCATCGGCAATTAGCTTCAATTGCATCCAAATCCAGCGTTCTTCCCCTGGCCATCCAGGCAACGTTTTACGTGGCGAGCGATTGGTCGAAGACTTGTAATGGGCGTTTCCTAAGCCACCATCTCCGCCCCGAGCCAAAAGCACCGTTTGCCCAACTTCCACCATATCTGCCAAAATAGTTTCTTTATCTTCATCAAAAATTTGCGTTCCCACAGGAACTTTCATAATAATGGAGTCACCGTCCCGCCCGGTTCGGTTACGCCCCATGCCATGATGGCCTATTTGGGCGCGAAAATGTTGTTGGTAGCGATAATCAATAAGTGTATTTAAGTCATCCACCGCAACAACAATAATATCTCCCCCTCGACCCCCGTTACCACCATCGGGACCGCCATATTCAATAAATTTTTCCCGACGAAAACTGCAGGCACCTGCCCCGCCCTCGCCGGATTTAATATAGATTTTAACTTGGTCAAGAAATTTCATAAGGGATCTAATCTGTCTTAGAATAAAATTATTTTTCAGGATACGTCGTCTATCCATAACTGAAAAATTCCCATAAATCAAAGACAAAATCCCTAGTCTGGCTTAAATCTCTATGGTAAAAGAAGCAAAGGGCCTGACAAAAGGGCCATAAAAAATATCCTGAATGAGGACTAAGTTGCATGATCCCCAATTTTCTTTACAAACCCATCAGCTATATACATAGCTTGGCTTGCCGAGCTCTAGGCGCCAAAACGGTGGGCGCCAGAGCGCTGGTTGTGAGAAATGATGAAGTCCTCCTCGTCAAACATACCTATCAAAAAGGATGGTGCACCATTGGAGGCGGCGTTGATAAAAATGAATCCCCTCGTGAGGCTCTGATACGAGAACTTGTCGAGGAAGTTGGTGTCATTACGCTAGAAAAGCCTGAATTATTTGCCGTCTATCATCAAAAATATTTGAAAAGAGATGATTACATTGCGTTTTATATTGTTCGCCATTTTGAGATGCAAAAAACATCTTATTCGCCCGAAATTGCTGAAAAACAATGGTTTCCTTTTACAGCCTTGCCGAAAGACATAACTCCCTCGACTTTAAAGCGTATTGAAGAGTTTCTAGATCAAAAGGATAAATCAGATAAGTGGTAAAAAAAATATTCATAAATAGTGTATAATCAGAATTAAATAAATTTATATAACAAGAATTATAGCAATAAAGCCAATTAGAAAGAATAATGCAGAAAGAAAACCTGAAGCAAAATATCCTGCAATTAAATTTTGACTCGCTTCCAAGGGAGGATTTTTAGTAATTACATCATATTCATTTTTTAAATATTTTGAATCTAAATCTCTTTTTTCTCTGGAAATTTTTTTATCATTTTCTGTTAAGTGGTATCTATCATAAGCATCATTATAATTTGCTTCTCTTTGTAGCCTATTTATATATTTAGTATTTTGCATTTGGTAAAAGTATGCAAATGCTAGCGAAGAAATAGCACATAATAATCCTACACAAAATAATAATGCGCTTAGTTTCCAACAAGAAGGAAAAATAAGAGATTGCTTTTGGGCTATATAACCCACAAGGGCGACCATCGCACCAGCATTAGACAAATAAAGATATCCTATAATTTTTTCACCAAACATAACTTGATGCTGAATACTTTGATTTCGTTCTATAGATAACCTTTCTATAGCATCCATATCTTCTCTCACCCTTAAAAACTTATTTATGCACTATCCGCTTCATTCTAAGAGCTAAACGTTAAGATTTTTTTAATTCCTCCTATTGTAAAATAGAAATGTGAAAATAATTTTAAATGTGGGTAAGTAGAAATCATGATCAATATGAAATTTTTGAGTGCTATAAGTATTTTTACCGCCATCATGTGTAGTTCAACACTCGCGAATAAATGTCCCGTTCTTAATAATGATCAAATACAAAAACTTATCAGAGAAGGGCATTATATAGATAAAGAGGGAAATTTCTTGGACCGTAAATCCTATTTTATTAGAGAATATGATTTCGGAGAAAAATATAAATTAAATTATGAGGTAAGCAAGAAAGTTGCAAAAAAAATTACGATTAAAAATGGCAAATTAAAAGAAGATACTGCAGAAGCACTTCCAAACAATTTGAAAGAACCTAGCTCTCTAAAAATTTGTAATTATGAAGCTACAGTATCAGAACAAATTAAGACCGACTCAAACAATGCAGACAACAATAATACGCACTATAATCTCGCATTTTTTAATCAGACCATCACTATACCTGTTGAAGTTTCTAAAGTAGAACGCATTTCTAGACCCAGTGATTGCCCGGACCTTACGAATGACGAGATACAAACTTTAATTAAAAAGAAACATTACAAAGATAAAAGCAATAATGTTTTAATTTTAGAAGATGCAAATGTTACGTTCATACCAAAGCCCGGCGTTAAAAAAATTGTCGTCTTAAGATTTGACCAAAACCTTAAAAATTTTATTATTACTGATGGTAAAAAAATTTCGAAACCCATTTTAAGTACAGTAAAAAGCTATGTTGATTATCCAGATGCTTGCAAATACGAAGCCCGTATTTCAAAGATCCAAGAACAAACTGATAAATTATTTGATGCTTTCATTAATAAGCCAATTCAAATCTACGCTAAAAATAGAAAAGCTTTTGGGCCCTATGAAGGTAACTGCCCTGTATTCAGTAGTGATGAGATCATTGATCTCATTAAAGATGGCAAAGTTAATGATGCTGATGAGCGGACATGGTATAGAGAAAAAGTTGGTGTTTTTGAACATGATGGGCAGCGTATTGATGAATATCCACCGGCACTTTATAGTGAAATTAATATCCTTGACTTTGTGAGTTCATTTGGGGAACAGAGGGATCCTTCAGGATTTTGTACCTATCAAGCACAAATTTCAGCACTTCCCAATCATACAACACCTAAATTTGTAAATAAAAATGTACGCGTCAGAACGTGGATGCGTAAATAGCATTCTCTTTTTTTGAAAGTGATCATAGCTTGACTATGATCACTTTTTTCCCCTTTTTCCCCGCCAACAATATTAAAAATAATATTCTTTTCCCTATACAGATAAAACTCTGCCCCTTGATCATCCATGCCCTTTAATCTAATAATAAATTATCACTTACTGTTAGGTATTGAAGGTCACGATGGCAGATACAAAGGATTCAACACCACCCTCTCTTGCGCCCCGTACAACCCGCCGAGAGTTTATTCATTTAACCGCGGGCGCAATGAGTGCCGTAGGAATTGGGGCAGCTGCCTGGCCTTTCATTAACAGTATGAATCCTTCTGCGGATGTTATGGCTTTATCTTCCATCGAAATCGATATCTCATCTATTCCCAAAGGCCAAACTCATACGGTAATGTGGCGCGGACGACCTGTTTTTGTGCGCCATCGAACAGAAAAAGAAATTACGGAAATGCGAGCCACAGCACTCAAAACTTTGCCTGACCCTGAAACGGATCAACAACGGGCAAAAGATCCCAATTGGTTAGTCGTTGTCGGTGTTTGCACGCATTTAGGGTGTATTCCCACGCAACGTAAAGCTATGCAGTCCTCTGAAGATCCGGATATTGGATGGATTTGTGCCTGCCATGGATCGAAATATGATTATTCAGGTCGCATCATTAGCGGGCCGGCTCCTAAGAATTTGGAAGTCCCTGTTTATGAATTTACAAACCCTAACACGGTTCTTCGAATCGGATAGAAGGGAATAAAAAAAATCATGAGCATTTTAAAATGGATTGATCGTCGACTGCCATTTATTAGCCTAATTAAGAATGAACTGGGGGATTATCCCACCCCTAAGAATCTTTCCTACATGTGGAATTTTGGTTCTTTGGCAGGGATTATCCTTGTTATTATGATTGCATCCGGTATTTTTCTCGCCATGCACTATATTCCCCATGTAGATCACGCCTTTGATAGTGTTGAACATATTATGCGGGATGTGAACGGAGGTTGGTTACTACGCTATATTCATATGAATGGGGCAACCATGTTCTTCATAGTGGTTTATATTCATATCTTCCGAGGCCTGTATTATGGTTCATTTAAGGCCCCTCGCGAGTTGTTATGGATATTGGGTGTCATTATTCTTCTCCTGATGATGGCAACCGCTTTTATGGGTTACGTCCTGCCTTGGGGACAGATGAGCTTTTGGGGCGCAACTGTTATCACAAATATGTTTTCTGCTTTTCCCTTTGGGGACAGTATTGTTCACTGGCTATGGGGCGGTTTTGCCGTTGATAATCCGACCCTGAATCGATTTTTTGCCCTCCACTATCTCTTACCTTTTCTCATTGTCGGGGTCAGCATTCTTCATCTTGTGGCGTTACATCAATTTGGTTCAAGTAACCCATTAGGAATTGAGCGCAAAGGTCCGGAGGATAGTATTCCTTTTCATCCCTATTACACCATCAAAGATACATTTGGTTTGGGGATTTTCTTAATCATTTACTGTGGCTTTATCTTCTTTGCCCCTAATTTTTTTGGCGAACCGGACAACTATGTTCCCGCAAATCCTCTCGTCACCCCCCCTCACATTGTGCCCGAGTGGTACTTCTTGCCGTTCTATGCCATTTTACGATCTATTCCCAATAAACTTCTGGGTGTGCTCGCCATGTTTGGGGCCGTCATGACCTTGTTTATTGTTCCTTGGTTAGACACGCATCCGGTGCGTAGTTCTCGCTTTCGTCCTTATCATCGATGGTTATTTTGGTTATTTCTATTTGATTGTTTTGTCTTGGGTTGGGTAGGAGCGAATCCCCCAGAGGGTATGTTTATTATTATTGGTCGATTAGCCACTTTTTACTATTTTGCCCACTTCTTTCTTTTCTTACCCGTATTGAGTCGATTGGAACCCATTATGGCTCTGCCTTTAAGCATTAGCAGGCCTGTCCTTGGGGAGACACCAAAATGAGACTCGCTCTGGTCAAATTAACGACAGCCTTCTTCATCACAAGTGGGTCTATTTGTGCTGAAGGAGATACGCTACCTATTCCCAAACAATCTTGGTCCTTTGAGGGTCCCACGGGGACTTTTAAACGAGATGCTTTGCAACGAGGATATCAAGCTTATAAGGAAGTCTGTTCCGCATGTCATGGTTTAAATCGAATTTCTTATGAAAAATTGATGGGCATTGGTCTTTCTAAAAACGCTGTCAAAGCACTTGCCCTGGAACATGATCACCCGGATCTTACAGACGATGGGGAACCTACCCAACGTAAAGGGATCATTTCAGACAAAATTCATTCTCCTTATGCCAATGATAAAGCCGCTCGAGCCTCAAACAACGGCGCTTTGCCGCCTGATCTTTCGCTCATTACAAAAGCACGCACAGGGGGACCAAACTATCTTTATGCGCTCCTCACGGGATTTTGCGAAGCCCCCAAGGATACGGCGATTACCCAAGGGATGCATTACAATCCTTATTTCTCAGGCCGACAAATTTCTATGGCACCTCCTTTATTTGAGGGACAAATCAAATATGCTGACGGTACGAAAGCTACGACAGATCAAATGGCGAAAGACGTTGTGACTTTTTTATCTTGGGCCGCAGAACCGGAAATGGAGCAGCGCAAGCAAATGGGGTTCAAAGTTTTGTTTTATCTTTTAATCCTCACGACTGTTCTTTATCTCTCCAAACGAAAAATTTGGAAAAGCGTGAAGTAATTCTTTAAGAATTTCTTATAATTATTTACATATACCACTTGAAATATACTGAAAAAGAGTATATTATAATGTGTATGATAAGAAATTTTCGATGCAAAAAAACAGAAAAGCTTTTTGGCGATAAATATGTTGGGGATTTCTCAAATTTTCAAGATCAAGCGCGTAGGAAGCTTTTTATGATAAATGCTGCTCATAATCTAAATGATTTAACTGTCCCACCCGGTAATAAACTTGAGAAACTTGTGGGCAATAGAGGCGGTCAACATAGTATTAGGATTAATAATCAATGGCGTATATGTTTTGAGTGGGAGAATGGTGCCGCCATAAATGTTGAAATTGTGGATTACCATTAGGAGAATTAAAAATGACAAATCTTGATCTTATAACACCAGGAACCATTCTTTGGGAAGAATTTATGGTTCCCTTAGAAATTTCTCAAAACCAAATGGCAAGAGATCTTGATATTACTGTTGGACGAATTAACGATATCATTCATGGAAAGCGCTCTATAACTGCTGACACGGCTCTTCGTTTCAGTAAGTATTTTGGGACTTCTGCTGAATTTTGGCTTAATCTTCAAGACGATTTTGATTTGCGGAAAATTAGACGAACTGTCTGGCCAACAATTGAACCCCGAATACGCGCGTACTCACCCCAAAGCCTTAAAAAAAGGGGACAAAGAGGGTTAAAGTGGCCTGCTGCCAGATCAAACAACAGTGGTGGTATTGCAGCTGCTAAATCTTCAAAAGCAACTTTACCACACGCACTAAAGAAATCTGCTGTAAAACCGAGAAAGCCCAGTCGGTAAAAACAAACATTTTTTAAGAAAGTAAACTTTAATTCCTAGACAGTGACGTACGCACTTCTGGCAAGAACGATATATGCTTCTAACTTTGATAATTGTTAAACGTATTTCATAAATATGACATACATGGATTGACAGGAATTTAAACTTATTTTATATAAGACGAGTTATAACTCGCTTGCCTTGTAAGGCTTAGAAAGACTGTTCGATGCGTATTGTTGTTGGTAAAAAAACTCATCAGATGACCGCTACTGAACTCATTAATTGATCTCAGAATTGAGATTCGGTATTCATTGATATGGGTACGGGTGACGGTCGATTCATTCTAGACCAAGCTCGTCAATTTCCCCACAAATTCTGTATCGGTATTGACGCAAGCCCTGAAGCTATGCGTGAATCTTCCCAAAAAACAATTGCAAAACCTGAACGAGGTGGTGTTGCTAACGCCCTATTCGTTTGGGCAAACGCCAACTCCTTACCGCTTGAATTGAGCGGAATGGCTTCAGAAATAACCATTAACTATCCTTGGGGATCGCTCCTTCAAGCCTTGGTGGCGCCGGAGGTTAATATCTTAAAAAATATAGCTCGTTTAGCGAAGCCAGGAGCGTCATTGCAAATTTTGATTAACCTCTCTGTTTTTGACAATTCAGAATATTGTCAAAAGCTTGGGTTGCCTGAATTCAGTTTGGAACGCGCAAAAAGTGTTATCCCTTGGGACTACCGTGAGGCAAGAATTGATATTAAGTCTATCAGAATTTTGGATCAAGCTTCCCCAAATCGAACCACTTGGGGACAAAAATTGACGAAAGGTTCAGGCTCACGAAAGACCCTAGCCATCGAAGCCATTATTCGATAATAATTTAAGGAGCCCATGATTTGGTCCGGGTTTCGGTAATTCTCCTTTGACACCAAGCCATGGGAACAGTATATTGACTTAAATTTGGCGGGGTAGCTCAGCTGGTTAGAGCAGCGGAATCATAATCCGCGTGTCGGGGGTTCGAGTCCCTCCCTCGCTACCAATCACATCAAGGTTTAAACAGAAACCTGATTTCTTAAATTTTTATAATTGTACCGTGTTTGTACCAATCTACAATCAATTTCATATCTGCTAGACTTTATATAATGCTTTAATTTTTCATTCTTTCCAAAATTTCACCACAAAATATTATTTCATCTTTCTCATAAGCCTAATTCAGAATTCCTAAGATATTTTTCGTATTGTCACTAAATAAAATTGAAATTTTCTTTAATTAACAAAATTCAAAATTAGAATTAGATGATAAATTCTAAAAAGCAAAACGTGATTTTTATAAATTAAAGTTTAAAATGTGATGGAAAAATATAAATTTTTATTTTTTTTCCATCACAACAAAATAGTTGTCGTTGAAATTTATATTTAAAAATAAATTACTTTTTATCCCCTTACTATTTTTACACTATATCGGCTCGTATTATCTATGAAAGCTATATTTTGACTGTGCTCCATAGGGGGGACTGGATTGAAGAAATCTGTTAAGCTAAGGTTAGCTGCTTTCCAATTTACATTGGGTATATAGCCTTCGCTCCAATTTTTTCCATCATAAGATGATGAAATATAAATGTAATTATTTTTACCGATAAGAGATAGGAATAACTTATTTTTATCTGTTGATAAACTTACATTTGAAGCGTTCCATAATTTATTAGGTTGAAATGCATCCACCCAATTATCTCCATCAGTTGCATAAGTACAATACACATTTCCATTATAAACATATGTCATGAATAGAGTATTTTTAAAATTTATTAAACTTATTGAAGAAGCTTTCCAATTGCCATTAGGTTCTTTAGCTTCAGACCATTTTTGACCATCAAAAGATGATACTGTATAAATATGTTCGTTTCCTATAATTGCCATATATAACTTATTTTCCTTGGATGCAAAGCTTAAGTCAGAAGCACGCCAACCTTGGTTAGGTTCAAATACTGGCACCCAATTTGTACCATTTGTTTGGGTAAGATAAACATGTTCTCTACCTACGAGAGCCATAAACATATAATTATTAAAAATCATCATGCTAACTGCAGAAGCTCTCCAATCAACATTAGGCTGTACGGGCTTAGTAGCACTTCCACCAATTAATGTAGAAATGTATACATGCTCGTTGCTATCTAATGCTACGATATATAAATAATTTAAAAATGGCGAAATACACACCCTAGATAATTCATTATCAAATGTTAAAGAAGAAACTGTAGTCCAATTTTCATCATAATCATATCCAAGTGTTTTGTAGTCTAAAACTTGTGCTGGTGTAGTCTTCCATGGGACCATCGAATCATACAAATTCGTACCTTTTGCTGCCCCTATTTTGGGATAGGTCGTTTTTAAGGGGTCAAATTCATTCGGATGTTGAGACTGCCACATCGCCCATATGCGATCAATATTACAATGATGCAAAAAGAAAATTGGATCGTTTGGGGCAGTTGGTACCATCATCATATCTCCACCAATCCAAGTATGCACGAGGTTGTGTAGTTTAAAACCAAGCCATCCTTCAATAATGTTACGAAAACCGCCCTGACTCTGCGCATTATAAGGACCTACATCATAGGTCGTAGCTATAAGTGATTGGTTGATATCATCTTCAGAAGGTAGTATGCTTGCATGTACAGAACGTTTTCTTGATAATCCTTCGCCACTTGTGGTTATCCACTGGCTTTGGGTAAATGGCCCACTAGATACAGGTTGTCCATCTCCACCCATGAAATCATCATCCCAAATAGGAGTTTTAAGTGGATCAGCTTGATTGGCGTCCCACTCCCAATCCCAATATGGTAAAGCAAAAGCATTATCTTTTAATATTCTTTGCATATCCTTTTCGAATTGTAATATGAAATTTCTGTGCCATGGTAAAAAGGTAGGAGCGGCGTGGGCAACCGCCATGTTTTTTTGTCTTGAGTGTATTAAAACATATTTATCATAAGTATTTTTATATAATTTACCTTCAATTTTTTCAGCTTTTAAAAGTTTAACACCAGTTACATAACGTTTCTTTTCATAATCAGTTAAGTTTCTAACACTTTTTCTTAGAACAAGAGTTGCTGATTGAGAACTCGTAGATAATTCTTCGATTTTTTCATCCATACCACATAAATTGGAACACAAGATAATCATAAACATAAAAATAATAGGATAATATTTAAATTTATTTAACAACTTAACACCTCTTAATATAATAATTAACTAAAATTTTTCAAAAAACATTTAACAAATTTATAGAATTCATTTTAATTTAAGTAAAAATTATAGGCAAATAATTATTCTTATTGTCCCGATATATGGGTGACGAAAATCAAATGTAAAAAATTGCCTTTTTAAATGACCAAAAATTACTAAAAGTGGTTAATATAGTTTATGAAGTAAAAAAATGATATTCAAAACCATTCAAAAATTTATGCTCTAAAACTAGAATACTCTTGCCACTTGCTATGAAGGGGGATAAATATTATATGGTTTTTTCCACCTTAAAGGTTCGCATAAGCTGCAGAAAAAAGAGTACCTAGTTCGTATCTCTTGTTAATACCATCTAGAGCATTCCAGAGTTTTGAATTTAATTATCTATTGAGTGTGTGGCCCTAGTATATACTGTTCAAATTTTTTCCCCATTTCCCTCAACCCAATGCGCTTTAAACGATCACATATAAAATCTAGCTCCTCAAATGCCTCCCCACGATTTATGTGAAAAATACTAGCTGCAATTTCAGCCGCTTTTTGTTGTTGATTAATTCCTACCAACATCTCTGCAAGCTCAATAAATTCGGATGCTCTTGTGCAATATCTAGGAAGTGCTTCTGCTCCAGCAATAATAAGATTATTTGCTCCGCCAATAGCCACTGCTTTTCTAAGGATTCGAAGTCCAACCCTCGCATCCAAACAATCAACCATATAATTGGAGAGGATGTGTTCTGCAAGTTGCTTGTAATGAGGACGGGTATACTGTTCTAGATAAAGCTCAAGTGCATAAGCTGCTTGGTCTTCCACAGTAATACTTAAATCTAATAGAGAAGATGAATAACCACCCCCATGCAGCTTAACCTCGAGATTTATGAGTTCAGGAACAATTCTAGCAATAACTTCTTGTGCTTGTTCAGCGCGCATAATAGTCGTGGTTTCATAATTGTTATACATGCCTCCAGGATTAGTATCAGCTGACAGCCAGTTAAAAGAGCCAAAAGTAATACAATCATTATCAACAATCAAATTTTTTGAATGAAGATGCGAAACAATTTTGAGATCAACTCCTAAACTGGCAAGAATTATCCTTCCCTGAGCAGCGTATGTTTTGTTTGCATCAAATGCAGCATCTGTAAATACACTAATTTCTACCCTACGATCCATTGCGGCTTTAAGGTGGGCACCTAATCCGTTATTACCGTTAAAATCATTATTTGTAAGTCTCCAAGAAGTGATAAAGGGAGAAACAATAATGACTCTACTTTGAGCCTTTGCAAGAGATGACCTTATGAACTGACAATGTTCCACAGGCGTAGTAAGAATGGAATCTATCGCATCAATATTGAGCGTAAATCCAAGATTAATAAGGCTATATATAAATATATATGAAATTTTTTTCATAAAAATACCTCCGTAATTAAAACCAAATTAATACCAATCATTTATCAAAGTCGAAATCTTGTTCAATAGTGGCTAAGTGCGCCTGGTGCTCTTTTTTCAGGGCTAAAATATCCGATAAATTAATTAAGTGTGGATCAGGCAATTGTACCTCGCGGAAAAGATCTTTAACATTTTCTACTGTAACAGCTCCACAAGAAGTTCCATCTGGTTGTATCCTAGAAAGTATCGGTTCAAATTTTATGGTTCTTCCCAAATACTTACCTCTTAAGAACGCCAGAAACAGGCGTGCCTCGCTCTTTGAGGTTCCCTCTAAAGAATCAATGTAGTTAAATGTAATCTCTTCATTTTCCAATTCTGGAATTAAAATTTGTAATGTAACCCAGTGACCGCCAGGATTAAAGGGAATTATCATTTCCTCAGGAGGGGATTCAATCACTGCTTCATGTGGGTAAAACGAATCCGATAGAAGGTCAATTAATGTTTCAGCAGGACTCTTATCCATATGTCCCTCTGCATGACCAATAATTGGCGGCAAGACATATCTGCTGGTATTTAAACAATGTATGATATCATTTGTATCTGCATCATCATCGACATCGGCCCCACTTAGAGAAAATTTAGAATATTCTGCAGCATCGGGGAGTTTTTCTGAGAGAGGTAGATGTAATAAACGATTTATATCAGTGGGGGTATATTGATAGTTAGCTATTTCATCATCAGCTTGTTCATCATCATCATCTGAAAGATCATTCTTTTTGCTTGAGCTTTCGGTTTCCTTCTTGGGTTTTTTGGCCGCTGTTTTTCTTTCTTTACTGACGGTTTTTTGCTCTCTGTCCCCTTTTTATCCGAGCCTTCATCAATAACTTCAGGTATAACATCTATTTTAGATTAAAATCATTTGTCGAGGATACGGAAAAGAAATAGTTACCCTTTATCTTCTTTCAGTCTTTTTAAAATATAAACACGAATTGTACTAGAAAGATTGCGATGCTCGGAAGGCTGAAGAGTTGCATCGATTTGGCGAATAAAAGCCGCTACAGAAAGACCATCCTGAGCAGCAAGACTTTGCAAAACTTCCCAGAATTCTGGCTCTAAAGAAACGCTCGTTGCGTGCCCTGCAATAACCACAGATCGCTTAATGATTTTGTGAATGGGCAAATTTTATATCTTTCCGAAAGATTAAAATCCTGACGTCATCTTAGGGCTTAATTTTCATGACCAATTTAGCCCTTTTGAGTCTTAAGAAAACACTTCCACTTGCGTTAAGACGGCTTTAACCTTGAAAGTTCCGTAATCTAATGTCATATCACGAATAACGCCTCGATCCAGAACATGTTGATTGATTTCGTAATCAGCTTCCGGCGCATTACTCTCTACTGTATAAATCGCCATCCGCATTGGCCATACTTTTTTGGCCTTCAATAACTCTTTGTTGGTAAGAGCCAATTTTGGCTCTTGAGCTGCTCCCAAAACTGTATCAACTTGAACGGCCTCATGAGTTTCACTCGATCCATCAAACACAAGATTTGAAATAACTTTTTGACCTCTCATAGCCCCTTGGAGCATATAAATAAGGTGCTGTGTGGGAAAAATAGTGCCGACAGGCAAGCGAGTTTCGGAGACATCGGGTTGTTGGTAAGTCACAATTCCCGCACCACCTTTACTGGCCAAAATAGCATCACCACTAATATTTTCTTCTTCTTCGCCCCGCAGGGTGCGGGCATTAAAACTATATTTCAAACCATCCAAGGACTCGTAAGTGGCCAAAGTCGTAATGACTTGCTCCGCTGACTCATCCTTATAATAAATATGTAACGTCGATTTTTGTTCGATAGCCCATCCATCCCCTACTTTAGCTAGCTGAATGGTCATTTGCCCTTTCGCATCCGCAATATCCTCATCGTTGTAATTTTTGTCGAGAGAAATGATATAGGTCGCCCGGTGGGGTAAAAGTTCTACAGGGGCAATAGCGGGTTGAAGAGAGCTTGTCGGCAAAGCTGCTTGCTCTTTTGCTTTCCTTTCAAGTTGCTTTTGGTCTTCACCTTTGGCACCCTCAGAAGAGGAAACTGTCGGCTTAATTTCAGCAACTTTTATTGATTCAAGAGGGGGTGCCAGCAATTTGGTATCACTCGTCTTGACACCTTCTTGATGAAGACTTTCTGTTTGCATCTCATTCGACTTTTGGGAAATGCCGGTTTCTTGAGGAAGGACAGGGATTGTTGACACCGGTTGGAATGTTTGTTCAGCATTTCCAATGCTGCACAAACAGGTGAAAAAAATGAAAAACCCCCAGTAAAACATTGAGATTCAAGCCCTTAATTATTTATTTTTAGACATCCTTGCTACCCATATTGCCTAAATCACAAGAAATTGAAAGTATTTTCTGTATAAAGATTGAGAAATATATTTCACCTGTTATTACAATATCACTATTATTTTTAAAATAGATTCCTTCCCCTTGAATGATGTCTTTTTCGTTAGAGAATTTTGTCTTATGATCATAATAAGCATATTGCTAACTGAAAAAGACTTACATCCGTCTAAAGTGGTAGATATTAACCTTGGGAGAACATAATGAAAATTGACTTTCTAGACCGGAGTTTAACAACAGAAGGCCCATTCATCATTGGAACTTTTGAAGGGAAAAAGCTTGAGGGAATCGCAGCAGACGTTGATAAAAAAACGGGTGGCTCCTTATCTCGAGCTATTTCAACAAAAGATTTTAAGGGCAAGAAAGATGAAATAATTCGGTTGATAGCCCCCAATGGATTAAAGGTGAGTGAAATCATTCTTTTTGGATTGGGCAAGGAAAAAGACATTACACTATTGAGTCTAGAAGAATTAGGAGCCAAAATTTTTGCGGTTCTGGAAAGTACCAAGGATAAGTCAGCTTGTGTCAATTTTCCCTCATTAGCATCTAAAGTTGCAGATGAAGATAGAGCCATAGCCCACGTTGCCTATGGCGCCCTTCTTCGGACTTGGAAATTTGACAAATACCAAACTAAGAAAAAAGACGCCCATAAGGTTCATCTTAAAACATTGAACTTTATGACAAAAGAGCCGAAAGCAGCTAAAAAAGCTTTTGAGCCTTTAAACCAAATTGCAGAGGGGGTATTTCTAACACGCCACGTGGTTTCTGAACCCCCAAACGTTATCTATCCAGAAAGTCTAGCCAAAATCGCTAAAGAATTGAAAACTTTAGGCGTTAGTGTCGAAGTTTTGACAGAAGCTCAAATGCAGAAGCTGGGCATGAATGCTCTCCTCGGCGTTGGGCAGGGAAGTATTCGTGATTCCCACCTTGTTGTTTTAACGTGGAAAGGAGGACCGAAAAGTCAAGCTCCCCTAGCGATCGTGGGAAAAGGTATTACATTTGATACAGGCGGCATATCTATCAAACCTGCAACAGACATGGATGATATGAAATATGATATGGCCGGATCTGGCGTCGTATTGGGACTTTTCCGCGCCCTAGCTGGACGAAAAGCAAAAGTCAATGCCGTGGGAGTTATGGCTCTTGCCGAAAATATGCCATCAGGTTCTGCTCAAAGACCTGGCGATGTCGTAACGTCTATGTCTGGACAAACCATTGAAATCTTGAATACGGATGCTGAAGGTCGTTTGGTTTTAGCTGATGCTCTGTGGTATACACAAAGTCGCTTTAAACCACAAGTTATGGTTGACTTGGCAACATTGACAGGCGCCATTGTAATTTCATTAGGGCAAGAACATGCCGGATTGTTTTCAAACAATGATACATTGGCAAATCGCTTGAAAGAAGCGGGAGATGTTACAGGTGAAAAATTATGGCGTCTTCCCTTGTCAGAAGCTTATAACAAAGATATTGATTCCTCGGTTGCTGACGTTAAAAATATTGGATCGGGTCGCGGTGCGGGAAGCATTACTGCCGCTCAGTTTTTACAACGATTTGTTAACGACGTGCCTTGGGCTCATTTAGATATTGCTGGAACGGCTTGGGATAAAAAAGGTCGACCTTTAAGTGTTAGAGGCGCAACCGCTTTTGGTGTAAGATTACTCAATCAATGGATTCAAACGCACTATGAATAAAGAAAAAGCAGAAGTAACTCTTTATCAATTAACGACACATCCTCTTGAAAAAGTTTTGCCAAGAATATTAGAAAAAGTCTACGATGGGGGTTTGCGAGCCCTCGTCGTGACGGACTCTTCAGATCATATGCAGCAGTTAAATTCATCTCTTTGGACTTATTCATCGGGTGCCTTTTTGCCCCACGGTGCCGATGGCAATAAGCTGCTAGATCCACTTGAGAATCCTATTTGGATCTCAACAGAAATGGATAACAAAAATAAGGCAACTGTCCTTGTTTTAACAAATGGTTGTCAAGTTGACGATTTGTCAGGATACACTCGGTGTGTCGATATTTTTGACGGGAATGATCCAACCACTCTTTCCGCCGCCCAACTTCGTCAAAAAACTTACCAACAAAATGGACATTCCTTAGTTTATTGGAAGCAATCTTTAAACGGCAACTGGGATCAAGTGCCAACAAACTAGGCAGTTCACACCCTACTTTGCAAGAAATAATATTATTATTTGGAAGAAATAGTTTAGGTAAAAAAGCCTTTAATTTTTATTGACAGGATTCTCCTTGACCCTTTTATCCAGCTTGACTACGTTAAATTTATAACAACTCGTTCTTAACATGAGGATGACAGATGGTCTCAAGACCGAAATCATTTCAACAAATGATCCTTGACCTACAACAGTATTGGGCAGATTGGGGATGTGTCATTTTGCAACCATATGATGTTGAAGTTGGTGCAGGAACCTTCCACCCAGCAACCACATTGCGGGCACTAGGCCCTGATCTTTGGAATGCGGCATATGTTCAACCTTCTCGTCGCCCCACCGATGGTCGATATGGGGAGAACCCAAACCGCACTCAATATTATTATCAATTTCAAGTAATTATGAAACCCGGGCCCGCTGATTGTCAGCAGTTGTATTTAGATAGTTTAAAGTATCTCGGCATTGATATTGAAAATCACGACATTCGTTTTGTTGAAGATGACTGGGAAAGTCCCACACTCGGAGCAGCTGGCTTGGGTTGGGAAGTCTGGTGCGATGGAATGGAAATTAGCCAATTCACTTACTTTCAACAAGTTGGAGGCATAGAGTGTGAAGTGGTTCCCGTGGAAATTACCTATGGCTTGGAGCGTGTTGCGCTCAATGTTCAAGATGTCGACAACTTCTTTCTTCTAGATTGGAATGGGGCGACAGGCTCGCGCAAACTCACCTACAAGGATGTGTCCATGCGCGGTGAGAAAGAATTTTCCGCCTATAATTTCAAACATGCAGACACAAATCTATTGTTCCAACATTTTAAAGATGCTGAACAAGAATGTATCGCCCTGCTCGCTCTCAACCTTACTTTACCCGCCTATGACCAATGTATTAAAGCCAGTCATCTGTTTAACCTATTGGATGCCCGAGGCGTCATAAGTGTTACGGAACGGGCAAGCTATATTGGCCGTGTACGGACTCTCGCTAAGGGATGTTGCGAGGAATGGTTGAAAAACTCAGATACAAGCCCTCTAGAAAAGAGGGCTCACTAATGCCTGAATTTTTAACAGAAATTTTGTCAGAAGAAATTCCTGCACGAATGCAACGTCGAGCACAGGATGACTTAAAAAAATTGATGGAAGATGAATTGACTGCAAAGGGACTTACATTCTCATCCGTCGAAAGTTATGTAACACCTCGACGCTTAGCTGCTGTTGTATTCAATTTACCGACGACTACATCGGGTACAATTGAAGAACGTCGGGGCCCCAAAGTTGGCGCTCCTGAAGGGGCAATCCAAGGATTTTTAAAATCTACTGGTTTAACCTTGGAGAAATGTGAACAACGCGAGGGGTATTACTACGCCCATATTGAAACAAAACCTCAAGAAACACCTGATATATTGCCCCAAGTCATTCAAGCTATTTTAACAAAATTTACCTGGCAAAAATCACAATTTTGGACATTAGACAACGGCGATAAGTCTCAATTCTGGGTACGCGCCGTTCGCTCTGTCTTATGTGTTTTTGATGGAAAACCCCTATCTTTTGCGTTGCCAACTTTAGGCCTCACCACGAGCAATCAGACATCCGGCCATCGTTTCTTGAAGCCCGATCTTCAAGAAATTTCTTCATTTGATGATTATAAAACTAAATTAGAAAAAGCTTTTGTCATCTTGGATCCGGTGACTCGTCAGACTCAAATATGGGAAGGGCTTGAGGCATTAGCGCATCAAAAAGGATTGGTGTTGTTGACGGATGAAGGCCTCCTTCAAGAAGTTGCTGGATTAGTAGAATATCCTGTTCCCCTTCTGGGACAAATTGAAGAGCAATTCATGCGTTTGCCATCGCCCGTTTTGTCGACGTCCATGCGCGTCCATCAGAAATATTTTACCCTTCTTGATAAAAATGGGAAAATAGCTCCTTATTTTGGTGTTGTTGCTAATACCAAAGGGGCGGATGGTGGGGCTAAAATGATAGCAGGCCATGAACGCGTTTTACGCGCTCGCTTGAGCGACGCCGCATTCTTCTTTGAACAAGACGTAAAAGTCCCTCTCGGTGAGTTTGCCCAAAAACTTAACAAAATTATTTTTCATGCCAAGCTTGGTAATCTGCATCAAAAATGTGAGCGCCTAAAGACTCTTATGACCACACAAGGCGCCGAAGATGACGGCAGACGAGCAGCCTTACTCGCTAAATCGGATTTGGTCACCTCCCTGGTTGGAGAATTTCCTGAACTTCAAGGTGTAATGGGTGAAATTTATGCATCGGCTCAAGGTGAAGAACCCCACGTTGCCGCAGCCATCCGGGAACATTATCAACCTCAAGGCCCGAACGATCAATGCCCCCACGCCCCTTTAAGTATTGCATTAGCCCTTGCAGACAAATTAGATTCGTTGGTCGGCTTCTTTGGAATTGGCGAAGAACCAACCGGATCAAAAGATCCCTTTGCTTTACGTCGAGCTGCTCTGGGTATTATTCGATTAATCCGAGACAATGGTCTCTCAGATTTTTCTCTCCAACCCTTATGTTGTCAAGCTATTGAAGCTTATCAAAAACAAGGCATTTCCTTCCAATCAGATTTTCAATTTGAATCAATTCTTAATTTCATTAATGATCGTTTGAAAGTCGCCCTTAAAGCAGAAGGTATGCGCCATGATTGTATTGTTGCTGTCATTGATCGTACTTCTCTTGCCCACACCATCAATGTGGATGAGCTAGCAAATTCACCTGAATCTGTTGCCATTCAAGAATATATTGGAACACGCTCTCATAACATTTTCTCTCTATCGGCACGTGTTGAAGCCTTGCATACTTTTCTGGAATCACCAAAAGGCGCAGCTTTATCAGCCACGTTTCGGCGCGTAGATGGGATTGTAGAAAATGAAACAACAAAAGATAATCATTTCTATCTCAATATTAAGCCAGAACTTCTGTTGGAGACCGCAGAACAGAATCTATATCAACAAATTGAGAATATTATTAAGGTTAGAAAGTCACTGTTGGATGCACACGATTATATAGGATGGATGGCTCAATTAGCCTCTTTACATGAGTCTGTGGATCACTTCTTTGAAACCTTAAAAGTTAATGACGATAATAAGGACATACGGGCGAATCGCCTTGGTCTTTTAGGAAAACTCAGAATTCAGACAGAATTAATTGCCAATTTCTCTAAAATTGAAGGGTAAATCTCGCTAATAATAAAGAGGCTTCCTAAATAAATAACATTCTTTCTTGCAAAATTGGCCCAAAATTACTATATTTAAAGTAGATAAATTAATATAGAGTATTGATTATTTAAATTTAATTGGGAAAGCAATAATGAAACTACAATATACGTCATTCTGGATGCTTTTCATGTGTTCCTTAACCAATACTTATGCCATAGATGTTGAAAAAATTCCTGGCACGCTGCCTCATCACCAAACCAGGCCTCCTTCGTTATTCTTAGCTAAATTAACAACAGGGGATAAGAGTCCCAAATCTGAGAAAAAAAATCTCTCACCAACAACTCAAACAGAATTTGAATTTAAAGTTTCTGGTTCATTGAAAAAAGAGATGACCGCTATTCTTTCACAAAGTCAATTAACAAGCTTTGATGTTTCGGGTCACAAAATAACGGATGCAGAGTTACTTGTCATTACGGGAAAACATTTAGGACTCCGTCGCATTGTTCTTCTTAATTCTTCTGATATTACGAATAAAGGACTGAAAAATTTCTCTTCTCTTAAAAATTTAGAATCAATTGATTTTTCAGGAACCCGCGTCAATAGTGATGGATTAGAATTTCTTTTGGCGTTAGATAATCTTAAAGAAATAAAGCTTCACAATATTATTCTATCTAAAGACTTTCTCGTTAACCTCCTCGAAAAAAAGGGGCTTAAAGTTAGTTATGACCCCCAAAATATTATAAGCTAATTTCTGCCTGAAATAATTCATGTTCTTCCAGTCCCGTGAAATGGGCAAAGTCCTTGTTAGGAATAATTTTCATATTTTTAAACCCTCTTTGTTCAAAAAATGGTTTAATAATTTCTGCAAAGAATTTGTTTTGAATAGCAGAAATAAGCTGCTTCGAAGGTTCATCTCCCCTCCGGCTCTTTTCATAAACTTTATAAATGTTTTCATTAAGGTAAATCGTAAACGGTATACCTACGTTATAATTCATACCTGTGCTAATCATTATATCTGCATGATAGACACCTTCAATTAACAGATGCTTAGCAGCTTTTGTCACTATACCGACTCTCTCTTCAAAACCATAAATTGGATTTAAAATAAGCTTACCTTCCGATTTTAATACAGCAATAACATTGCTCAAAAAACCATCTTGAACGATATAAGGAATGGGTACGTGTTCTAAGATAACGATATCAAATTTACGATGTAGGGGTTCTAAAACTGCAGTATTTTTAATACTAAAATCCACTACCAGGTCGGGATTGTGATCGCTATTTATATTAATTAAAAAACAATTATGACTATATGCATGTTCAAATGTAAGCCCGCCCCCCACAATTAGAATACGCGTTTGGCCTTCTGTCAGTGCAAAATATTGTTCAAGGGTATATGTATTTGTTTTGATTGATCCTTTAAGGTAGTGATTCAACTTAAGGAACATATTATGAACATCTTGGTCCGTATAACTTTCAAGAGCACCTTCTAATAGCTTGGCTTTGACAGGATTGTTTTCTTTATGAAGTAGCAAATTAACAATACCAAGTAGAATGGTCAATTTTGTTTTATTTTGAGCCCTTTGAGCACTCTGGGAACTCTGGGAACTCTGGGAACTCTGGGAACTCTGGGAACTCTGGGAACTCTGGACATTCAAGCTAAGAGAAAAACTTATAAAAAAAGCAATTAAGGAAAGCAAAATTCTACTTGTCGTTGTTTTTTTTCTCCTTGTATAGGTATTCCTAAACTTTACCGGTAATGGCATGATCATTTCGCCTTTACAAAAGATTAACCTCTATCTCGCCGACGCAACGAAATTCTCTTATATAATTTGACAGATATTGGACAACGTCAAGTCAGACGATTTCTGTTATGCTAGAATTGAGGCTATCGACGTTACTTAAGCCTAGATAAAACCTCTTTGATAATCCCCAACACCGGCGTTCCCGGAGTAAATAAAGCCGAAACTCCAGATTTGATTAAAAAATCATGGTCGTTCAAGGGTAAAATTCCTCCACAGATTACTTGAATATTTGTAGCGTTGTTTTGTTTTAAAATTTCAAGGAGTGGGGGAATAAGTGTTTTGTGACCTGCTGTCATGGAAGAAACACCAATTATATTCACTTTTTTTTCAATAGCCTGCAAAGCGGCTTCTTCTGGGGTTAAAAAGAGTGCACCAATGCTGACATCAAACCCACAGTCTGCAAAGGCTGTCGCCATAATTTTTAATCCCCTATCATGACCATCTTGCCCCAATTTAACAAGTAGTAAACGTGGACTATACTCATTCTTTTCCACAAAAAAAGCAACGTCTGCTTTAATTTTTTGCAACTCATCTTCCTCATGCATATTGTGTGCGTAAGTACCCTTTAAGGTTTGGGTTGAAGCTTCATATCGACCAAAAACTTTCTCTAGCGCAAAAGAAATTTCTCCTAATGTTGCCCGTGCACGTGCCGCCGTCAGTGCCGCCTCTACCAGGTTCCCCTCCTTTGTTTTTGCCACATCGATTAAAGCAGCCAATGCTGTATCACACGCCTCTTGATCTCGATTTTTCCTCAAATGCTGTAGGTGCCGTAGCTGTTCTTTTTTGACAGCTTGGGTATCAATGTCCAGAAGGAATGAAATATCCTCTTGATCCAATTTATACTTATTAACACCAATGATTGTTTCTTCCCCCTCATCGATACGAATCTGTCGTTTGGTAGCAGATTCCTCAATTCGTAATTTTGGTAATCCACTTTCAACGGCCTTCGTCATACCTCCTAAATCTTCAATTTCTATGATTAACTTACGAGCTTCCTGTATTATGCTATCTGTCAAGCTTTCTACATAAAAACTACCACCGAGCGGATCAACAACTTTTGTAAAGCCGGTTTCTTCGGCTAAGATTAACTGAGTATTTCTTGCAATGCGTGCTGTACGCGTGGTGGGAAGGCCCAATGCCTCATCTAAAGCATTGGTATGGAGCGACTGCGTGCCTCCAAATACCCCTGCTAAGGCTTCTAGCGTTGTGCGAATGACATTATTATCCGGATCTTGAGCTGTCAAACTTACGCCTGAGGTTTGACAATGCATTCGAAGCATTAAGCTTTGAGGATTTTGAGGATGGAAAGACTCCATCAATTCAGCCCAGAGGAATCGCGCAGCTCTTAACTTTGCTACTTCCATAAAGAAATTCATACCAATCCCAAAGAAAAAGGACAATCGGGGGGCAAAATCATCTATTTTCAATCCACGAGAAAGAGCCGTGCGTACATATTCTAATCCGTCTGCTAATGTGTAAGCGAGCTCCTGAACAGCTGTTGCGCCTGCTTCGTGCATGTGATACCCGGAAATAGAAATGGGGTTATATTTGGGCATGAACTTTGTGCAATAACTAATAATATCACCAACAATGCGCATACTTGCAGCGGGGGGATAGATGTATGTATTACGTACCAAAAATTCCTTTAAAATATCGTTTTGAATTGTTCCCGATAGCTGCTGAGGAGAAACGCCCTGTTCTTCAGCTACAACAATATAGAACGCCAAAATAGGAAGAACCGAACCATTCATAGTCATAGATACACTCATTTGATCCAAGGGAATATCCTCAAACAATCGCTTCATATCTTCAACAGAATTGATGGCAACACCAGCTTTTCCAACATCTCCAACAACACGGGGGTGGTCAGAGTCATAGCCCCGGTGGGTTGGCAAATCAAAGGCAACAGATAACCCTTTCTGCCCCCCTTTTAAACAGTCTCGAAAAAATGCATTCGTTTCTTTGGCGGTTGAAAAACCCGCATATTGACGTAGTGTCCACGGTCGACCCACGTACATTGTGGCTCGCGCTCCCCTTGTAAAGGGAGGAGAACCCGGCATTGAATTAAAATGAGATAATCCTTCAAGATCTTTTTTTGTATATAGTGATTTTATGCTGATACCTTCTGGTGTCGCCCAAACGAAATCGCCTTGTGTTTGATTTTGCCGTTCTGCTTTCGCGCGCGCAGCCCAATCCAATTCATTATCGTGGGGTGGCTTTTTCAAAAAAGTGCATCCTTAGTTCGAGTCTATATCTTAAATAAGATCATAGATTCGTTAAGAATTTGCGAACGTATTTTGCCAATATAAAAAGCCAGAGAACCTGGGAAGAAAAGATGGCACCTTTTTAATAATTCATTATGGCTGAGACATAATCCACTGTTGGGTTTCGGGCCCCGGTTGATTGAATTGTGAATTCATGGATTGACTCAATAAATTTTTTCTTTTCACGCGCGAACTGCCCATCTTTAAGCATTCTGGTGACAAATCTTCTGCCTCACACATAAGTCGACACATACTGCGTATCGTACCATGCTTTGCACATAATTTTGCCCTACAGGTTTTATGGCAGTAATCATTTATTATGGCTTTACAATGAGGATTTCTTGCAGGCTTACAAATATCTTCTATATCCAGACCCTCATATCTCAACTTCTGTTCATCCGCGCCAACTTTATCCTCTGATTCTTGAGGCGGTTTGCTAAGAAAATGCTTAGATACAGAAAAACTGGTAACCGTTAAGACTGCCCACATGAGCATAGTTCCAAGGATTGATTTAATGAGCATAATGCTAAACTACACCAGAAGAATATTATTATAGTATAGATAGGAGGGCGTAAATTTTTAGTTACTAAACTTCACATTTAAAAATGAATGTTATGATATTATCTGTATTTTGAAATAATTATATTATTTAAGTTATGACATAGGAGACAATAACCTTAACGTTTCTTAATTTTATTGAAGAGTTTCAACACGAAGATCACGTTTAACTTCTCCGCGTACCCCTAAAATAGGCAATTTAGTTTCGCCAACAAATATTTCAATGCCCCCCGCATTCCCCGTACTAATGGTTATGCCAGGTTTCTCTGGTACAGTGTATTCTTCCTTAGTTTTCAAAACTTTCATGAAAATCACTCGTTTTGAATCATCCCGAACTTCAACCCAGGAAGGCTCTGTAGCCTTAATTGTAATTTTTTTGATGAGCTTGGGAGAGTTTTGGGCAGTTGGCTCCTTGGCTACTGGTTCAACCGGAGAGACGACCGTCGGCATGTTTTCTGGATAAATAATTTTTGGCATGACAGGTGAAGAATATTCTTTTGATACTTTTGGTTGCAACTCAATTGGGCTAAGTTCGGGTTTCAAAATATCCGGCACCGGCTCTGTTACTGCCAAAACAGGAGGCTGTTGAGGGAGTGCCGTTTCTGCTCCCATAATTCCAGCTAGCGGCGTTACGGTTGTTGAGGCGGGTTTTAAAAAGAGATAACCCCCTATAGATACACAAAGTATCAACAGTATTGATCCTGCCAGTGCATAATAGCTCGGTTCTTCTTCCGGACGCATGGGTATGGAAATTTGACTTTTTTCATAATCAGGAATATGAGGGGATTTACTAACGCGACGAATTAACTCTTCCCCATCTAAATTTAATAGACGAGCGTAGGTCCTAATAAAACCTAAGATATAAACACGCCCAGGCAGATCCGCAAGTTGCCCTTCTTCCAAATCAATTAAATAGCGTTGGCGGATATGAATTTTTGAGGCAACTTGGGTAATGGTTAAATTCTGCTCTTTCCTTGCCTCTGCAAGGATTTGACCGATTTCTTGAAATGCTTCCAAAATATGGTCGTCCAGGTTTCTAATTGTTGATTCTTTTAATAAATTTGCAGACCCCATTTGTATTCCACCCCTGACATATCGCTGGCTTCTTAACACTTAGAGCAAAATTATCTATTTGATGCAATAAAGAAAAGGTAGCATAAGTAATTATGGAATCAATAACTTAAGAATTTTTCTCAGCAACAACCAGAATATTTCCCTCAACTCCCACAACGATAACAACTGCACCAATAGGCAAATCAGGCCCCTTAACGCGCCATTTTGAATCAGCAACTGTTACATGAGCATGTCCATTTAGAATAGGAGCATCCAAAACGATTGTTTCACCAATAAATTGTTGGCCTCGCCGATTGAGAAGCGGCAAAGATGTAGCTCCGCCTATCAAAGCTTTGCGAAGAAGTTTGCGGCCTACGACCGTCGAGACAATCGCAATACATCCAAATAGAATCAACTGTACAAAAACCGTTGTAAAAGGAAACACAAAAACAAGTGCTCCCAGAATTAAAGCCGCAATACCTACCCAAAGAAAAAAAGCACCTGGTACAATAATCTCAGCTGCAATCATGACCATACCAAAAATGACCCAATGCCAATACTCTAATATCATGTTGACTCTCCAACTGTTGGCACACTAGCTTTGACTTTTGAACGATTGACTTGACGTTCAGTTCCGCCATTATTTTTTTGATCCGCAAAAGCTTCTTTAGCGACTTCAGCTATGCCTGCAATAGAACCGATGACACTTGAAACCTCCATAGGCATAAGCAATAATTTTTGATTTGGTGAATGAGCAAATGCGTGCATAGCTTCTACATATTTTTGCGCAACGAAGTAATTAATAGCTTGAGCAGAACCCTTATTAATGGCATTAGACACATCAGTTGTTGCTTTGGCTTCTGCTGCCGCTAATCTTTCCCGAGCTTCCGCGTCCCTTTGAGCAGATTCTCGTCGACCTTCTGCTTCTAAAATCATAGATTGTTTAAGACCTTCACCTTTTAAAATACGCGCTTGCCGATCGCCCTCCGCCGCTAAAATTGCCGCCTGACGCTCTCCTTCGGCCTCTAAAATCAAGGCGCGCTTATCTCGCTCCGCCTTCATCTGACGTCCCATCGAATCAATTAAATCACGCGGAGGCTTAATGTCCTTAATCTCAATACGGGTCACCTTAGTTCCCCAGGGTGAAGTCGCCTCATCCACAACTGCCAAAAGTCGAGCGTTAATAACCTCACGATGGGATAACAATTCATCTAAATCCATAGATCCCATAACAGTACGAATATTCGTCATCGTCAGATTAAGAATTGCATTGGCCAAATTTGCAACTTCATAGGCTGCTTTTGCCGCATCTAATACTTGATAAAACACAATACCATCAACCGTAACTGCCGCATTGTCTTTGGTAATGACATCCTGAGATGGAACATCAAAAACCGCTTCCATCATATTAATTTTTGCCCCAATTCTATCCATTATCGGAACAATAAGGTGCAAACCAGGAGAGAGAGTCCGGGTGTAACGTCCAAATCGCTCTACAGTATATTCATACCCTTGAGAAACAGTGCGCACCGATCGTGCAACAATTAAAATAGCAAGCAATCCAAAAATACCAGCAATTATTTCACCCATTTTCGCTTTTCCTTAAGAATTTAATAATTTCTATATATTAAGACAATTGAACTTCAAGAAAATGTAAAATCATTTACAAAAATTATACAATTTTCTTATTTTAACATATTTTAATACAACCAGCAATCTATACTCAAGATTCATCTTAGAACTTGAGGAAAAATGAGGAAGAATTATTAAGTCGCGCCCCAATATCGGACGCGTCCTGTGTCCACATGGACAAAATCACTGTAACGGCCAACACCGCCAACTCGTAAAGCCTTTGCTGATGCTTGCACCTGGCGTAACGTTCGCCCCGGCACGTAAATGTCTGCCGCCTTTCCACTCATATGCAAGCTTCTTTTCGCAACGCCTGAGCTCCTTGCATTCAATATGGTGTTTGTTTTGGGGGACCGATACCCCGAAATCAAATGAAAGGGTTCAACTGTCTCCAGTTGCCTTTGAATTTTATGTAACATAAGTAATAAATTACGATCGATGTCATATACCGTGTGAGTTCGATGATCACGGAATAAATGATTAATTTCCTTTAATGCTTGAGGATCGTACTCTCCTCCCGCCCAGATAGTACATTTCTTGAGCGATTCCCCCGTATGGCGATTATAAAAACTTAAAAAAATATCCTGATCTTTCTTTAAAGGGGCAAAAAGATATGAGCCAAATGTCTTTGCCTCAGCGGATTTTGGAATTAACAATGTTGGTCCAGCAACAACACTTAAACCTGCACTTCCTGTAAGTTTTAGGAATAAACGACGGCTGAGATTTACCTCAGTCTTTTCAGGGGTAAGCGGGGATTTTTTATAAGTCATTTAACCGCCTTTCATCATTTAAGATTATATAATAACTTTAATGCTACTTTGTGTATTTGTCAAATTTGGGCGTAAAATTTAAAATAGGTACAGTGCGTAAATGATAAAAAGTAAGGATGATTTTTTATTTAAATTCACTAATCTTATAACAATAAAAACAAACAAAATTTAATTTAGTTTTTGAAGCTAAACTATTTTATAAACGTTCAGCATTTTATCTATTAAGTGCAATTTGTAGGTGAATGTAAATAATGGCGCCCTCTTTATAATTTTTTCTCATTTGCTAGCAACGTCGTTAGGCTTTTAGCCAACTCTTCCGGGCTGGCTGTATGCTGAAAGGACTTTAAGAAATGCCCTTGCCTGTCCATTAGATAAATTAAGGTACTATGATCCATCAAATAATCAGCCATTGTACCATCTGGCTTTGCCTTTGCAGCATAGACCTTGTAGCTTTTTAACACCGAATTAATTTGTTCTTGTGTTCCCGTGAGCATCAAGAATTTAGAATGGAAGTTTGTCGCATAAATTTTGAGATTCTCAACTGTATCTCGTTCCGGATCTATAGTTATAAAAATCGGGACGATATCATCTAAATCTCGACCCAGCAAATTTAGAGCTCCTGACATATTTTGAAGACCGAGGGGACAAATATCGGGACAAAAACTATAGCCAAAATAAATCAACTGATATTTTCCCTTAAATTCTGATGCAGTGCGTAAGTTTCCCTGCTGATCATACAGCCTAAATTCTCCCCCTATTTGAGGTATTCCCTTACCTGGATGATCTTGAAGACTTACATTCGACTGGTGTTGAATTTGATAGTAGACCAATAAAACGCAAGCTAAACCCAAACTTAAAGAAAAACTTGCCCACAGAAAAAGTCGATGTTTACGCATTTTTATTCTCCTTTTTATTTAGTCTTAACATAAAAAAACTATGTTGGCGTTAAATAAAACAAGATCAGCAAATCCAGGCATTACAAGTAAAAGGAAACGAACTTGCATGTTTAGTATGCCGATATTGCAGTCCTCGCAACAGAGGTAAAAAATATTAAACCTTTAATTAAACTGTATTATTTTATAAACTGCAATTTTATTATCAAAAATCTTTGTCAAAGTGTTGATTTTTAATTCTGATGGTGTTTATATAGCTTCAATATAGAGAGAAAAATTAAAAAGAAAAAAGAGAATACACTCTCAAGAAAAAAGGGGATAAAATAATAATAAATATTCCCTGCTTAACAATAAAGAACTGGAGATTTAGAAGTATAAAACAAATAATTTCTAGGAAAAAACAATAAAAAAATGAACATTTAATTTTTGAAAAATAATTTTTATTTGTAGAAATTAAAAAATATAGCCAAGTGTAGTTGTTTTGAGCTAGCTACACTTTAGCTATAATTTAAAAAAGATTTACTACTTATTTTGCTACTTGAAACAGCAAAAAAAATAAAAACCTAGCATAAATTGCTGACCTTCTAAAAAGACCCCAGAGACTAAATTACCAAGTCTACTCTCTCGAGTCTAAATAACCAACAGGAACATACAACTTGTCCAATTTTATTAGTAGCAAGAGAATTGCCATGTTAGGGATGCGTGATATTGTCGCACACCTAAAGTTGGTTACTCTTGGTTGCCTCATCCTTTCATGCCTAACACCCTTCACAGATAAAAAACTCGGAGATAGAACAGCCCCATTTTTTCTGATTTGCTCACTTCAACGCCTTATCTGCGGCGCATAGGGTGATCATTTGATTTCTTCATTCTTCACTAACTTCCTCTTTTCATGGGTGGATAGAGATGTTGGTGGAGTTGTTAATTTGCCTTACCCTCCCCTTTTGCTCATTGCCATATCTTTGGTCATTTTTCTCATGGTGGTGGCATTTTATATTGGCAGCTTATCCAAAAAAGTTAATGACTTAGCCAATGCCCTGAATGCCACACAATTAGCCTTAGCAAAGGAACAAAAAGTATCTTCCTTTGGCGCCCTAGCCGCAGCTGCAGCCCATGAACTTGGTTCCCCTTTAAGCACCATTTCTCTTGCAGCAAAAGATATTCTTTCCTCGCTCACCCCTGACAGCCCCTTAACGGAAGACATACACCTTATTATTAGCCAAGGAGAGAGATGCCGCGATATTCTAGCCGACTTATCTCGCAGTATGAGAGAAGGACCAGATCAAACACAACAAAGTCTCCCTCTATCCGCAATTATTGATAGGGCAGCTCAGCCTCATAAATTGCCTTATATTGGACTTACAATTCATAAAGATGCTCCTGATCCTGAACCCCATTTCTATGTTACACCAGACCTCATTCATGGCTTGGGTAACGTCCTTCAAAACGCCTTCCAATTTGCTACGTCCAACGTGAACGTAACCCTGAAATGGAACAAAGATAGTATTCAAGCTATAATCAAAGATGATGGTCACGGTTACCCCCCTGCCGTTCTTCCTCGACTGGGGGAACCGCAACCCGCTAAACATAAAGACGAATCACGAGCCGGAGAATACCAAGGAATGGGGCTAGGCTTGTTTATTGCAAAGACTTTATTGTCGCAGCGACAAGCAGAAGTCCATTTTTACAATGACGATGGGGCATGTTGTTTGATAAAGTGGCCTGGAACCATGCGGGTTGTGAATTTTGAAAAGAAGGATTAGGATAGAAAAAATCGAGATGATCACACGTATAAGGTGTGATATTCAAGAAGGGGAGCCAAATGATGTCCGATACAGACAATAACCTCGAAAAATCACTTCTTATAATTGACGACGATGCGCCATTGCGAGAGCGTTTAGCAAAAACAATGACGAAACGTGGTTTTATTGTATCCACCGCGGATAGTATTGCTCAAGCGCATGCTTCTATAAAATGGAATGTTCCCAATTACGCAATCGTTGATCTCAAACTCAATGATGGATCAGGGCTTGAAGTTGTCGACTATATTCACTCCGTGAATGACAAAGCCAGAGTTATTGTTTTGACGGGGTATGGTAATATTGCAACCGCTGTAACAGCAATAAAGCATGGAGCCACAGATTATCTTCCCAAGCCTGCCGATGCAGAAGCCATTGAACGCACACTAATGAATCTCTCTCCAGATCTTCCCCCACCGCCAACAAATCCTATGTCTCCAGATCGTGTAAAATGGGAACACATTCAACGTATTTTTACAGAATGTGGCAACAACGTCTCCGAAACAGCGCGGCAGCTTAAGATGCACCGACGGACCTTGCAAAGAATTTTAGCCAAACATGCTCCCAGAAATTAGAAAGACGCATCCTAAAAATTAGTTTTATTAGCTTTTGATTTTTAATTCTGGAAACAATTTTAGAACTTGTTCTACAGAGTTTCCCGCTTTCAATTGGTCAACCATAGCTTGTTTTGTTCCAGCGCTAATTTTGGTTAAATCAAGGGTGAATAATCTTGTCATCAAATCTTGAAGTTTGGAAATAAATCCGGGCCTACTTGCAACTTGCATGAGACCTAAAGCTTCTTGCATGCCATAAAACTTACCATCTCCTAAAGTTGCTGCTAAAACTTGCGGAATAAGAGGCCTTTCTTGCCTTTTTGCAAAAATTTCTAGAATATTCGCTGCTGATTTATCTTGAAGTTGACTCTCTTCAATCCCCAAAGCAGAAAGCGAGATGGAAAACATTTTTTGTGATACATTCGAAAATATAGGCAATATCGATTTTCCTCACACCTTAAACCCTTCCGATTTCAAAGCAGCATAAGTATGTCTCAAATCCAATGAATAACTTCCACTAATAAGATAAACCTGAAACGTGGCTTTTTCTTCAGCATTAAGGTCTTTAAATCTAGATAAAATTCGTGCCACTTTACCGTTTTCAATGTCACTCGAATCTAAATGGGCACAAGCAATAGGGCCTCTTGGTTTTCCCACATATAAGCCGACACAATCGAGTATATCTGGGGAATAAATAAGGCGATCTTCTTCCAAAGACACATCAGTAAAAACATTGGCTTTTCCCTGCTTAATTTCAATAATCTTACTGGGATTATGAGAATATAAGGCTATTTGAGACGGTGAAAATTTATGAAATTCTATGTTTGCACAGTTCCGAAGATGTTCAAGGTCGTCTCCCATCAAGTCTCTCATATGTTGATCACTGACAACAGTTAGGGTTGAGTGATCCAATAGAGAAATTGAAGAGAATGTTCTATCCTGCACAGCTTCGTGCGCATCAACTGTATACGTACATAAAATATTTTGTGATGCATTCTCTTGAGAAAAGGTCGTCATAGAAATTGCGGACCAGATAAAAAGAATTACAAAAGAAATGAAGAATTTCATAGAAAGTTCCTTAAAAAATTTATGATCCATAACTTAGCTATTAATAGTTTCCCAAAGAGCGATAGCAGCACCGGTAGGATCCATAAGAATGGCAAAGCGTCCCATACCCTCTACAAGGGTTGACCCCACTTTGACTTGTGCCCCCAACGTCTCGGATTTAATAATCATTTCATCAAGGTTGGCAACCAAAATATAGCTTAACCAATGAGGTGGGATTTTGCCCTGTTCCGAAGTGGGAATTTGAAGCATACCCCCAATGCCTTTTTCACCCTTTTTAAAAATGGTATAGGTCATATTTTTCATAGGATGCTCTTGGCTTGTCCAGCCAAAAAGTTTACAATAAAACTCCTGCGCTTGACCCGTATCTGAAGTCATCAATTCATTCCAACAAAATTCCCCATTTTCTGGCATATTCGTCATTTCTTTTCTTTCATAAATTAAAGTTTAATCAAACTTGAAGTAGCATAAAGTGAAGTTCACAGACAACAGGCGTATTGCCTCATATGCCCGTATATTATTCATCAGAATCATTGCCTTGATTCTTAATGGGTGAGGGTATTATCTCTAAATTTAATTGAGCTTCAATATCTGCTTGAAACAACGGGTCGCGAAAATGTGGAACATCATTATTTAAAGGAAAACTGCCTTGGCTCATCCTAAAATATTTACGTGCAGCACTCCTTCCCAGAAGAACCATACTATTTCTATAGCTTTCCGGAGCAAACCAACTTGTACTTATACTTGATTTATAAGCGCTATAATCTGTACGAACTTGTTTCCTTAAACTTTCTAAAAGCAGTAATTTAAGGCGAAGAATTAAATCTTGAGATGAGAGTGAGAGACGGGAAGCTAGTTCATCAACACGACGACTAAATTCACAGTATTTTATTAAATCTTCTTTTTGCTGTCTCCAACTCCACTTGACAAGTTGTACTTCTAAATCTTGATCACTAAAAAAAACCGCTACATCAATTTTTATGAGAGATTCAAACTGAGGGTCTTCTACAAAAGCTAAATATCTTTGCGGTGTCTCAAATTTTTTAAAGGCATGTAAAGCCCAGGCGTTAAAAACACCAACTTTTGCAGGATTCAACAATGCTGGGTTTGGTAATGCCTCCCCCTCCACATCTTGATGGCTATCTATGACGTCAGCATTTTCAGGAACGGGCAAACCTCCCCACAATAAGTCATGCACTTGCTTCGTGATTTCGCAATACTCTTGATTCCTTTGTGTTACTCTTTTGGCAACGACATCAAATGAACTCGTTGATTCAACAAGACTACCGCGCAAAAGAATCCGCCTCAGCATATCGGTAAAGGTTGTTTTTAATTGTGCTAAATTCGGATGAAGAGCTTTAATGCTATTTTGAACATCCATCAAGAACGACGCCGTCAATTCTTTATGGTCATAATTAAGGGTCGCTATCGCTTGTCTTATCTTGTCAGCATAATTTTCAAGCGCTACATCGCGATTTTCTTTTAATTTAAGCGCAACATGATATTCCAATACGAATAATTGAGTTTGTAACCAACGAAGCTGCTCAAGAAATTTTTTGTAAGTATCTAATTTTCTAAGTTCTTGCTCACTCGAAAATTTTTTATTAGGAATATGCTGCCAATTCACCAAAATTTGTTTACCTAATAAAAAACGGCCTCTTGCAACAGCTTCCAAATATTTTACAGCTTTATCTGTTTCTGAGAGTATTTTAACTTCACGGTAATCGCTTAAATCTCGATACTCTTGGGTAATTCTGGCGCTTGCCTCTTCGGCAACTAGGGGAAAAGTGCGAGGTTGTTTGGCCCCAACTCCTTGTGCAAGATACGCACCTAAAGGATTGGCAATATACTCAAATGCTCTAAATATAAAACTGACATATAGGCGTTGGCGGCGAGTTTCATTATAAAATGCAGCTTGAAGCTCAATTATTAAAGACTGAATATTATATCGCTCAAGAGCGTTTTGGAATCCCCGATTCGGTCCCCCCGTCTCTTCCTGATAGACAAGAGTTTCATTTATGTCGTCGAGATAATGTAACAAATCCGTTAATTTCAAAAGACTTAAGGTGCGAATCATCCAAAATTTAAGTTCTTCTTCACTTCTTTTGAGGGCAATATCCATTGCACCTTGTATTTTGACTTTATCTACCATTGAGATTAGAGGAGCTTGTCTTAAAGCTTCTGTTCGAATCACATATCCTCTTAATCGATCAAATCCTAATCTAGCCAAATCAAAAGCTTGTAGTAAGGCCCCTAAATAGTTTTGAGCATTTAGTTTGCCCAAAAAGTCACCTTGTTCAATGTTAAATTGGCCCAACATCACTTTTCTTTGTGCAATTGCAAGGCCATATCCTTGAACGCATAACTTAATAAGTGTTCGATCAAGAGGAGTGACATTTTCGGCGTACCAAGTTGCCCCTTTTGCCTGTAGGTTTTCAATAAAACCCCGAATAGCGCCTTGCAAATAATTTGACAGAACTCCATCGCCTATTTTGTCATCTACTGCTAAAGGCCGCTCAAAAACACCTAAGGGAAAATCACCTTGTGAATGAGTTATAAGCGCGCTTTGATATCCGGGAAGATGTTGGAATGAACGATCAACTTCCCCATATAATTCGTCTCGCCTTTCTTGGGAGGTTAATGTTGACTGATAAGTAAGGGAGGGGTGCAGGCTTGAGTCGCCATATCCGTTTTCTAACAATTTCAAAAGTGTTAAAACAGCAAGACTTTCCATATCATCTACTTATCCTTTTTGTCAGGACTTTGAGGCGTTCGGGCAACAAACCCACCCGTTATTGTACCCACTTGTTCAAGAATTTTTGCCCCATAATAATAAGTAACAAAGTCCTTTAACGTATCCCTCGATGCCCGAAATAGCCCAAAGAATATTGAGCCTGTTTCATGATAAGCATAGTAAAGATTTGTCAAAAATCCACACACAGAACAAACGCTTATTCCCAAAAGCAATTTATTTGCTGTTATTTCTTGATAAAAAATAGTTTTTTTCCCTCCCAAGACAGCAGCAACATGATTTTTATATTCTTTAAATCTTTCTTCTAAGGCGTTTAACGCGTCATCATGATGTGTTTTTAAATTATTTATTTCGTTAGCATGTAAAGTTGCTAATTCTTTAACAGTTTGTTCGAACTGCTTACGTTCTTTAGCACGCGCTACATCAGATGCTTCAACTCGCTCTACAAGCTGGCCAACTCTTTTCATCATCTCTTCTAGTTGTGACGACTCAGAACCTTGGGCTCCCCATACGGGCACGATAAGCATACTTAAACTGATTACAGTGAATCCCTTTTTTAAGGCCTTAAACATATCCATTTAATCCTTCTTTCCTTCAACTTTTTTCCAAGAACTTAGTCGATAAATATATTATGATCTTTGGCAAAACAACTCAAATTTTCCCTTGGGTTGACAAGAGAAAAGCTACAAAGTTCAGCCATATAATTAGAAACCTCCTGATAGTTTAGGCTACGAATCATTTTTTTTACAAGAGGCACGGCCGGCGCAGACATGGAAAAATTGCGATAACCAAGACCAATTAAGGCCAATGCCTCTAGAGGACGACCCGCCATTTCACCACAAACGCTGAGAGGAATATTTGCTGATGCACACTGGTCTTGAATAGATTTTAATAGTCTTAAAAATGTAGGAGAAAGGACATCATATCGCTCGGATAATTTAAGATACTCGCGATCAATAGCATAGAAGAATTGGAAAAGATCATTGCTGCCTACGGATAAAAAATCAACATCAGAGAAAAGATGGGGCAGTTGATAAACAAGAGAAGGAACTTCAATCATCGCCCCCAGTCGAATTTTTTCAGGTACCGGATTTCCTTTTTTTCTTTCTCTTTCTATTTCATTTTCAAGAACCTCCCGAGCGGCCTTTACCTCACTAGCTTCTGCAACCATAGGCAACATGATGCTTAATTCTGTACCTTCGCATGCACGAATTAACGCCCGCACCTGATAACGCAATAAAATAGGCCTATCATAAGCCAAGCGCGTTGGTCCCTCCTCCTTAAGTGAATTGCCAGCTTTTAAACGCTCTAAATAAGGTAAAACTTTATCTCCTCCCACATCGAGAGTTCGGAAAGTTACCGGATAACGACCTGCTCTTTGGATAATTTCTTTATATAATGTAATTTGTTCATTTACAGTCGGTAGGTTAGGTCGCATCATAAAAGGAATTTCCGTGCGATATAAACCCACTCCTTCTGCGCCAGATTTATTTATATAATCAACATCTTCAACTAATCCAGCATTTAAAAAAAGCGAAAGGGTAATCCCATCCAACGTTTGGGCTGATAAATACGTTAAACTTTCCCAGTTGGGATCTTCTAAACTCTTTTTATGAGTCAATGATTCCCAATCAACACTGTTAATAATTTCGGTGGTGGGGCGAATATGTACACGACCTTCATTGCCATCGACAAGAATATAATCTCCCGAATTTATTTTATGAATTGACTTGTTCATTCCCCCGACAACAGGGATACCTAAAGAACGTGCTACAATTGCTACGTGGGAAGTTTGAGATTGTTCAACAAGAATGAGGCCCGCCAAGCGAGATCTATCATAATCTAATAATTCTGCAGGACCAATCCGGTCGGCAATAACAATAATTGCGGAATTATCCTTACTCGTTTTCGACACTTCTCGTGAGGGGCTTAAATGTCGTTTTAGACGGGTAGATAAATCTTCAAAATCACTGATCCGCTCTTGCCAAAGAGAGTTTTTTTTCTTGGTTTTTAACTTTTCACTAATGGATTGAAGTGTCTGATCTACAGCGTCAAGTGCGGATGTACCAGAGTTAACTTTATCGATCAATTGGCGGTGCCAGTGGGGATCTTTAGCGAGCATTAAATAGACATCTAATATGTCGCGAGAGGCTAAAGAAGGGGGAATATGATAAGTCTGAGTTGCTAAAGAGGCAAGGGCTTGTTGGTCTATAAGACTTTGAATTTCATCAGCTAAATTTGCCAATGCTTGATGTAATTGAGCTAATTCTTCTTGTGTTTTTGGTTGGGGTAAAGGTCGCCGATTTGTGGCTAGATGAGATTGAAAGCCCGGATGTAAAAAAGCATACCCAAGCCCAATTCCTGTATTGAGGGTAACCCCATCAACTTGAAAGCTGGTTTTCTTTTTCTTTTTAACCTTACTGTCTTTCACCATTTATGTGTTTAGCCTGGAAATCAGTGGTTGCTCCCTTAACTTCTTTGCTCTCACTTTTGCTTAGGATATAGGCATTAGCCTGAGTAATTAATTCTTGAATAATTTCACCGGTTGTTTGCTCTTGAGTAATCATACCTACACTTTGTCCCGCCATCAGGGAGCCATTTTCGACATCACCATCCACAACTGCTCGTCGCAATGATCCTGCCCAAAAACGTTCCACCTCCAATTGAGCTTGCTTCAAGTCCATTTCTCCTTCATCAACCCGACCGATCATTTCCTTTTGCTTTTCAAAAAAACGACGTGTGGCATCATTAGCTAAGGCCCGCACAGGAATGACTGGAAACCGGGGGTCTAACTGGACGGAAGACACAGCATCACGGGCATTTGCCCGAATAAATGCTTGTTTAAATCGTGCATGCGCTTGGGACTCGATTGCACAAACAAAACGAGTTCCCAATTGAACGCCAGAAGCTCCCAATTCAAGATAATTTACAATCGCTTCTCCACGCCCAATACCACCCGCAATAAAAATGGGAATCTCACGAATAAAGGGAAGAATTTCTTGAGCCAATACACTGGTAGAAACGGGACCCACATGTCCTCCGGCCTCATTCCCCTCAATGATAAGAGCATCAACACCCATCTTCACCAGCTTTCTCCCAAACCCTAAAGTGGGAGTAAAGCATAAAACTTTTCCGCCATAAGCTTTCACACTGGCAATAGCCGAAGCAGGCGGCAAGCCTCCCGCAAGAACAACGTGCGTCACTTGATTTTTAGCACACACTTCAACCAATCGGTCTAAATCAGGATGCATTGTAATCAGATTGACACCAAATGGGCGCTGAGTCAGCTTAACAGTCCCTTTAATTTCTTCATCCAACTGTTCAGGCGACATAGCCCCTGAAGCTACAACACCAAAGCCACCTTCATTCGAGATTGCTGACACCAAGTGGCGATCAGATACCCAAGTCATGGCCCCGCCTAAAATGGCATATTCTGTTCCAAGAAAAAAACATCCACGTTGCCATAATTGTTGTAAATTCAACTTAAAACTCCTTATCCAAACCATAGGCACTATGAAGGGCTCGCAATGCTTCTTCAGCCACTGACTCGTCTACTAATACACTGACTTTGATAGCAGAGCAAGAAATCACCTGAAGAGATATCTTCATATCAGCCAAAGTTTTAAACATCAAGCTTGCAATTCCCAGACGTTGTTGTAAGCCAACACCCACGACCGTAATCTTGGCAACATTTGGATCTAGGATCAAGTCATCATAGGATAAATGTTTCATTTGCTGCAAAGCATCTACAACTCGAGGTATTTCTCCCTTAAGAACAGTAAATGTTAAATCCGTATAATCATCTAAAGATACATTTTGAACAACCATATCGATATGAACGTTTGCTTCACTCAAAGTTTCAAAAATACTTGATACGGCCAAAGCTTCATTACGAACTTTTTTTAAGGTGAGTCGTGCTTCATCTCCCCGATGAGTAATACCGCTAACATGGGCCGAATCAGAAAGCATTTTTTCAGGGACAATTTCTGTTCCTCTTTCTTCGTGAAAACTCGACAACACACGAACGCGGACTTGATGGTTCATCGCTGTTTCAACGGATCTTGTCTGCAAAACTTTTGCGCCTTGAGCACTCAGCTCAAACATTTCCTCATAAGTAATTTCTTTTAACTTCTGGGCTTTAGGAACAATTCGAGGATCAGCCGTATAAACACCTGTAACATCTGTATAAATATCACACCGATCCGCCCTTAAGGCTGCAGCAATAGCAACAGCGGTAGTATCAGATCCTCCTCGACCCAAAGTCGTAAGACGCCCTTGAGATGTCAATCCCTGAAACCCTGCAATGACAGGAACAAAACCTTGTTCCCAACACTGTTCGAGACACGTGGGATCGATATCTTGAATGCGTGCATTACCATGATTTAAATCGGTAATAATAGGAATTTGCCACGCCAAAAGAGAGCGAGCCGGAATACCAATTTGTGCCAAGGCTAAAGCCAGCAGTCCACTCGTGACTTGCTCCCCAGCGGCAATAATAACATCATATTCTGCACTTTGAGCATGACCGACTAAGCTTGTCGCATATCCAACTAAACGATTTGTAACACCTGCCATAGCCGAAACAACAACAGCTACTTGATGGCCTGCGTCAATTTCACGTTTTATTTTTAAAGAGACATTTTCCAGGCGTCCAATATCCGCCACGGACGTTCCTCCAAATTTTTGAACAATACGTGCCATTTTCCTCGCGATATTTTTCGTGTAGTCTAGTAGGTTTAAGATAATAGAGATTTAGAATACTCTTAACCCTTCAAGGACAGACAATCAAGAGATGACTCAGTATACCTCCCCATATTCTTCCATAGATGCTTCAGAAATTCAACGGTTTAGCAAAATTTCATCCAAATGGTGGGAAGAAAATGGCCCCTTTAAACCTTTACATCAACTGAACCCAACACGTATCCAATATATTCGAGACTGTCTCACCACTCATTTTCACGTCGACGCTAAAATGAGTAAACCATTAAAGGGGCTTACCATTCTTGATATTGGCTGTGGGGGAGGCCTTGTGGCTGAACCTTTAACAAGATTAGGCGCCACAGTAACAGGGATTGATGCCAGCGAAGAAGCCATTCATGTGGCAACAGCTCATGCAGCATTGATGGAGTTACCCATTACCTATATATGTACTTCTGCTGAAGAGCTCCTCCATCAAAAGAAAACCTTTGATGGTGTCTTAGCCCTTGAAATTGTGGAACATGTCGCGGACGTATCTGGATTTTTATCTACATGCACTAAGCTGCTTTCTCCAAAAGGAGCTCTCATTTTATCTACTTTAAATCGCACTTGGAAAGCCTATGCTTTGGCTATCATCGGTGCCGAATACATTTTGCGAATGCTGCCCAAAGGTACGCATGACTGGCAGAAGTTCCTAAGCCCAGCTGAACTTGCGGCTTTATTGCGCCCCCTCGATTTTTCTTTTGTAAATTTACAAGGATTATCTTACGGCCCGCTAACCGGCCGTTGGAATTTGTCTAAAGATCTAGACGTAAATTATTTGGGATATGCAAAAAGAGGACTATAAAAATGTATAATATATCTTATGTTTTTATGAGACTATCCCACTTATTCGAAACCAAGGATTTGCCCGCCATTTTCTCTAAAATTCGCAAAGGAGCTTGATCCGGCTGTTGCATAGCTTCCACAGGGAGATAAAAAGTCTGCTCTAAAATAAATTGCCCCGATAATGCCGCATGAGAAACTTTGTCGGTCATGACAATCCAACTACTCCCACTAGGAAAAGAAAATTCCTGCGCTGAGATAGTTTGTTGATAAGCAATATCACCCTTCATCGTATCGTGTATTTGGAGCATGAAGTGATCATATAGCGAGCGAATTCCTTTTGTTATACCTAGCTTTTGTAAAATTCGAGGATTTATCCATTGCTTATGTCGAATTTGCGGCAAGAATCTAGCGGCAACATTTTCAAAAGGTTCACCCAACTTCCAAATACGAGGATGAAGAGGATGAATATTTGAAAAAACACGTAATAAACGAAGTCCTTGGACAGGTCTAGACGCAAAAGAGTCCACATGGATTCGTGTATCGTCTTTTCGATAGGATGCCACTTTACGTCCCTCAATCGCCATAGGTCGAAAGCTGGTTCGCCCCCAACGAAGCGATTCTTGATAAAAGGGAAAAAAAGATTCAATTAGTTTGCGGGCTTGATGAGCGAACCGGGTCATCATCTCCTGAAGCTGAACAAACTCAAAATTCTCGCATTGACTGCCCCGTAAAATAGATGTTTGCATATCCAAACTAATATTTTTTGATTTGGGATCTGCGCAATCAGCCGTTAAAAATTTTTTCTCAAAAGGCAATAAGTCAAATTTTAAATGAGGGAGAAAAATCACGTCTCCTCTTTCAATATCTGCAAGAATTTTTTGTTGAATATTTGTCGTAGGTGCAGCATCCCAGGAATTACTCTCCAGTTTCACAATCATTTCAACCTCCGTTATTTATTTTTATCACCCTTTTAAGATATTTGGAAATCCACTCCGTTCAGCAACTTCTTCATAATCCTTTAATTTTCCTTCAAATAAGGCACTTTGGGTTGCATTTGCAACAACAAAAATATGGGTTGCCACTGTGTCAATAAATGAACGATCATGGCTTACAAACAAAATTGTCCCTTTAAAATCCGCTAATGTTGAAGCCAAAATATCAGCGCTGGCCATATCTAAGTGGTTTGTTGGTTCATCAAGAATCAGGAAGTTGGCTTGTTTCGCAAGTAAGCAACATAAACTGACGCGATTCTTTTCACCTCCTGACAGAACACTCACTTTTTTAAATACATCGTCCTTCTGCAGTAGGAATTGGCCAAGTAAACTGCGCACATTTTGCTCGGTAAGTTCTCTGTTGGCTTCTGTCACACTTTCCAATGCCGTTGCATTGGGTTTCAAACCATCCAAGTGATTTTGAGCGTGATACCCAAGCATCACATTATGACCAAATTCCAGTACACCATCAAGAAGCGGGAGACTGTTTGCTAAAGTTTTTACTAAAGTAGATTTTCCCACACCATTCGCACCAATAATAGCAATGCGTTGACCTCTTTGAATGGATAAGCTTAAATTCCGCGCAATGGGGGACGCATATCCAACGGTTGCTTTTTGCAATTTAAGAACATCTTTGCCACTTGCTGCAGCAATTTTTAAACTTGCTGAAATAACTCTCTGGGCTTTGGGAAGATTCAACGCATTTTCGACTTCTCGCAATTTCTCAATTTGTTTGACACGACTTTGGGCTTGCGCAGCTTTAGCAGCCGAGGCGCCAAATCGATCAACGAATTTCTGAAGATGAGCTTGCTTTTGCTGCAATCCTTTAGCTTGTGCCTCTGTTTGCAAACTTGCCAATTCATATTGAGTTAAAAATTGATCATAGTTGCCAACATAAGGCGTTAATGAGCCATGGGCCAAATGAAGAGTAATGGACGATAGCCGATTCAATAAAGCTCTATCGTGAGATACAAATAAAAGTGTCCCCTCAAAGCTTTGCAAAAAGCTCTCTAGCCAAACCAAACTTGGCAAGTCTAAGTGGTTCGTTGGTTCATCGAGAATCAAGAAATTCGGGTTGTTTACGAGAATTTTGGCAAGTTCAAGGCGCATACGCCATCCCCCGGAAAGCTCAAGAGGAGATTGGTCAAATTGTTCGAGGGAAAAACCCAAACCGACTAAATATTTTTTTGCATCAGATTCAACTTCATAACCCTTTAAGGCTTGAAATTCCGCCTCAGCTTTATCATAGGCTTCGTAAAGTTCATCTGTATAGGATGCTTCCATTTCTGCCAGATATCTATCGCGCACCAATCCAACAGCTTTAACGCGGACAGCTCCTTCAAGGCACTCAGCCAAAACCGTAGATGCTGGATAAGAGCTAGGTTCCTGAGGCAAATATCCCAAAACCAAACCTTTAGGTCTAATGATCGTTCCTTCATCCGCCTCGTCTAAGCCACATAAAATATTCAATAATGTTGACTTGCCTGCACCATTATCACCTACCAGGGCAATATGCTCTCCTTGGGGAAAATGATATGAGACATCATCAAGGACAGATTTGCCGCCCAAACGTTTTACAAGATTTTGAATATAAATCATAATACAATTCCTGAAAGAACACTCTTTGCTCTTAGAGTAAAGCCTAGCAAAGAGGGAGTTATTCAATTTTAGTGGGTATACCGAAATAATCGATTATTTAGGCACACGGTGTTTTTCAGCCGTGTGCGAGCCTATCTTGCGATGACATAAACTCGGCGGAACATCATATATTTCCTACTTTCACACAATTACATTACCTTTTATGTGGGTTTCTTTTAAAATTTGTCAAGAGGAGGCAGAAATTTTGGCATAAATAGTACCTTAACAATTTAATAAAATTAAGAGGTTTTAGGGTTTTAAAAAATTGGTCGCGGATTGCAGGCTCCGCGTAGCCTCTAGATTTACTTTTTTCTACATCCATTTCGTCTTAACATTTTGAATTTAAGATATAGAATTCAGTTTTTCTGATTGCTAAAACTTATTGTTACTTCCCTTCATCCTACTCAAAATTAGGGGTAGAAATAAGTTTTCAACACAATAAGCACTATGGGGTGAATTGGAAAAAAATGCTGTCAGTCTTAAATCCTACAATGAAAAGATAATTAAACAACAATTTCCGGAATTTCATTCATTCCCAGTGTTAAATTAACCTGACCTTTAGACTCAAAAAGAAACGTAATATCTCGAGGATAATAGCCCGTTTTACGCTTAACGTTCGAAAGATATTTTTCCACTGTTTTATGTGAGACAGATAATATTCTTCCAATTTCTTTATAAGATTTTCCTTTTAAAAATAATTGTAATGAAAAAAATTCTAGAGCTGTCAAATATGTTTCGCCAGAGATTCCTTTTGTTAAATATTGGCCCTTAAGCCCTCCCAAACATATTTCTTGAGGATTGTGAAAGTTTTGATGAGATGGTATCAACAGGGGGTGTTCAATAACTTGCTTGATAATATTTTTTCCAACCCGCACGAAATGATCTGAAAACGTCTCGAAACCCGACAAACAACTTATATAAGAAGAGGCTGTTAAGGGAGCCGTATTGGAATCTGCAAAACCAAACATTTCGAAATAATCATGATAGCGTCTCACAAGGGAAAAGCCACTTCCTAATCCGTGTTTTTGAGCTAATGCGATAACCTCTTTTGGATATTTATCATTCCACCAATATGAATAAGTTTGCAAAGATTTATACTCTTCGCCAAATCCAAGACTAATAGGCAGTCCCTTTTCTAACAAATCTAGAAAGAAGTCCCCATGAGAGAAGAGGGCGCTAACAGAACCATCTAGAGATCCTCTAAGATAAATAAAATATTTAATCCCGGTATTGAAAAACAGATCTTTGACAATGAATTTCACTTGATCCGTAAATGAGCGTGAAAAAGAAATATTTTCAAAGAATGGATTTGTAGACATTAAGAACCTTTCAACAAATCTATGACTCTCAGCAGTCAGAATAAAAGCTCCCTATTATTCGACTTTATAGTCCTGGTTTGTAACCTTAATATCAGGCTGCCGCCATTTTGAATGACTTTACAAAAAGCTCATCAAATGTCAGACCTGTTCGTCTCTTGAGCCGGGCAAGATGTGTTTCTACCGTTCGAGGAGACATTGAAAGATTTGATCCAATATCCTTATACGATTTACCCTCTCGTAGTAATTGCATACATAAAAGTTCATAAGTGGTAATATAATCTTTGTACCCAGACCCAAGATCAATTCTCCCCGACCGCTCCGGTAAATAGAGTAATTCTGGTCGAATTGTTAGATTAATCACAGGAACAATATAACGCTCCCTTTCCATTTGCTTAATAAGGTGCTCTGCCATTTTTGGAAATTTTTCCATAAAAATTTTAAGATCATTAAAATTCTTTAAATGCCAAGAAACGGGAGAAGGATGGAATTCAGACATGGCCAAGGCATAGCAATCATAGTAATCTTTGTGACGATCAAAAATGGATACTCCATGATGGAGATAGTGTTTATCTCGCGTTAAAAAAATAAGGTCTTGGGGTAAAAATTCATCCCAGAAATAAACCAATATTTTTTGAAGAGAAATGGGATCCTTATAGGGAACTACCCTTTTTGTATTTTCTATAAAATCGAGTAAAAATGATGAATTGTTTGATAATATAATGGAAGAACCATCTTTAAAATTTCTGCGAAAATGAAAGTAAGAATAACCGAGGTTTAAAATAAAAGGTTCAGCAATTTTTCTGACTTCTTCGTCATATTTGAAAAATGTATATAAATTTTCGCAAAGCATTAATACGACCTAACTTTATTCTTATTTTTGAATCTTGATCAAAGGAAGTGTGACTGTCCACATAGCCAAGCATTATCAATTATATTTTATACAAATTCTCCTCAACCTTAGACTTAGCATAGGCTCAATTTAAGATTGTAAGGCATTTACCCTACGGCTTCAAATCTTCCGTAGTTATAACAACTGACAACTAAAATGCCTACCTTGAACAACACCCATTGACGCCCCTATAAAATTTTTGTGATCCTTGAGAAGAAATCAATATTGTTCTTAAGGTTATCATGATCACGACTTACGTCGCCATTGGAATTGGGGGAGCTCTGGGAACCATGTCTAGATATAGCTTGGGAAGGGCCTTACCAAGGAATATATTGACTCACTTCCCTTTACAAATTTTTCTCGTCAATGCATTGGGGTGTTTTTTAATGGGAATTATCATTGAATATATGGCTCTAAAATGGTCACCTTCTTTTGCAGTCAAATCTTTTATAACAACTGGTTTTCTAGGTGGATTTACTACATTTTCAGCTTTTACTCTTGAATTTGCTTTGTTGATTGATAAAGATCTTCCCTACCAAGCAATCATTTATGCTGTTTCAAGTGTAATGGTAAACATCCTTTGTTTTTTTGTAGGTATTCGCCTAGTACGTTTCATCTTTTCTTTAAATTTGCCGATACCCTAATAAATTTTTATAAAAAAAGGAGCAGATCCTTATAGCAAATTTAAATTAAAATAAAATATATATTCGACCTATGACTTTCAGCTACCAAGATGGTAATAAATACTATGCGATTGAATAAGATCGACGAAAATAAATTAGAACAAATAAAACCAATTCCTCTATTAAAAATATTGACTACAAACCTGGCGAAAAAGCCAATGCCCTCATACGCCTAACTATCGAGGCGCTTAAAGCTAAATTGTGGGCTGTTAAACTTACTCACAGTTCTCATTAAAAGTTGTGAGCGATTGTTAGTTTGCCTGTCCCCGCCAAACCAATTAAATACAATACAATAGGTGGGTAGTTTTTTATGTCCATTATATTCCTCCAAGACAAAGCGAGCGAGGCGGATAAAAGAGGATTTATCCCCCTTCTCCTTCGCTAGCTTTTAGCATTTTCTCAGCTTCATCTAAGGAAGATTTGACGGAAGTAGAAACAGAATTTTTTGGTTTGAAGTCCTCAATGGGTTGGGGTACATCTGAGAGTGCTTCTTCACTCCCCATGGTCACTTCTTCTGTTTCTGGATCTGCTTGCTTTAAGGGATCTGCACATTGTTTTGTCGTTGAATCTGGACATATCAAATGACAATTATTGGCCACTTGTTCATCCAAACAATGTTTTTTTGTACAAGCGGCTTTGCAAAATTTTTTCAATTTATCAAGTGACGCACATATTTTGCCCGAAGGTAAGTGGAACCATTTTTTATGGAACTCTTCCCCTTGACGAAATCCTTCTAATAACTTTGCTCGCTTTCTTTTGGCTTTTTCTTCTTTAGCAATTTCCGCCTTAGTTTTCTTTTTTTTACTATCGCTCGGAGACTGCAGTTGAGAACGAACGGGGGGAGCCTCATCTTCATCGGAAGTCATTTCCTCGTCGTCATCTAAATCGGGATCATCTTCACCCATTATTGGATTTTCTTTTTTCTTTAGGGGTGGTTTGGATGAAGGTTTTGCCTGTAGCTTAACCGCAGTAGCAGGAATTAATTTATTAACTTTTGCTCTTTGCGTTATATATTGGACCTGGTCAGTTTGTGCCGTACACTCTATTGCGCCCAATAAAAAAGACACGAGTGTCAGCACCATAAAACTTAGTCGTATTTTCGAGGCCTGCATATAAATAGTCCCATTCCTCATCAAAACTCAATTAGCCATAATAATAACGAAATTATATCCTTATCAAAAGAATAAACGAGAAAACGTGGGATATCAATCTCGGAAAATAGGCTCTTCTCTTGCAGCATTCCATCACATTCAGTATATATCGAGATACAATCACAAGAGGAAAATATAATGAACTCATCTCTTCTTACTCCTCTTCGCATTGGCACGCGAGGCAGTCCTCTTGCCCTCACACAAGCAAATATTGTTTTGAATTTATTAAAAGAGGTGCATCCAACAGATCCCGCTATTCAAAATGCTGTTTTAATTACTGTGACCACAACAGGAGATCGCATCCGAGACCGACCCCTTTCTGAAATTGGGGGTAAAGGATTGTTTTCTAAAGAACTTGAGCTATCCTTACAGGCCAATGAAATTGATTGTGTCGTTCATAGTTTAAAAGATATGGAAACAGTTCAATCCAGTGATTTGACATTGTGTGCATTTTTAAATAGAGAAGATGCCCGAGATATTTTGCTTAGCCCCAGAGCCTCTTGCTTAAAAACTCTCGCTCCCGGGAGCATCGTTGGCACATGTGCACCCCGCCGCGTTGCTCAAATATTACACCATCGACCCGATCTTCACTGCATTCCTCTGCGTGGCAACGTCGACACACGTATCCGCAAACTTCATGAGGGAGGAATGGATGCAATTATACTTGCCTTAGCTGGCTTGAAGCTTTTAGGGCGCGAAGATGAAGCCACATATATTTTTTCCGAACAAGAAATTCTCCCCGCAATCGGTCAGGGCGTCTTAACCCTTCAATGTCGGAAAAATGACACAGTTACGAAAAACTATCTAATGCCCCTCAATCATAAAGGTACTGAGCGTTGCGTGACTGCTGAACGCGCACTACTTTTCAGCCTGGGCGGGAATTGTCATACCCCTATCGGGGGTCATGCCACCATTCAAAAAGATGGTCACATTCGCTTAGATGCTCTCATTGCATCCCATTGTGGAACAACTGTATATAGGACAATCCAAATTGGTGAGGACGCCAATGATCTCGGCCAATCAACCGCCAAAATTTTGAAAGACATGGGTGGGCCTAGCTTTTGGAGTGATTTATGCATATCTTAATCACCCGACCCCAAGAAAGTTCTTCTGCTCTTCAAGACAAACTTCAACGCCTCGGTCATCACGTCATAAACGACCCGTTGATTCATATTGTCCCGCGAAACCCAAAAATCATCTTCGAATCTCTCCCCCCATCTTTTGAGGCGATTGTCACCACATCTCAACAGGCGATAATTTGTTTGTCAAAAATAATAGAACGTCGCGACTTTCCCCTTTGGTGTGTCGGAATTGAGTCCGCTAAAGTTGCCCAAGATTTAGGATTTCAAAATATCCACTGGGCTGAAGGTTCCGCTCAAAATTTATTGACTCAATTGCTAATAAGCATCACACCGAATTCTCCTCATCCCATAATTCACTTATCTGGCGATGTGATTCGCTTAGATATTGCAAAGTCTCTACAAGAACAAGGGGTACAAGCCCAAAGAATTATTGTTTATTCAACACAAGAGGCAACAGCTTTCAGCACGGAAACGAAAAATGCCTTGGAGACATCGATTCTAGATGCTGTGCTTTTCTATTCGCCCCGTACAGCACATATTTTTCAAAATTTGTGTCAAGCGAGTCAACTTGAAAAGTTCTGTCACTCCATTAAAGCCGTATGTTTAAGTGATGCCATTAAAACGGTAATTGGCAAATTACCTTGGCAAAATATTCAAGTTGCAAAAAAAACAACAACAGACGATTTACTAATTGCGCTGATGATGGCAGACTAACGATGATTTTAGAATAACTTGTGGAGGTTTTTATGAAAGAAAAAGGCCAACCCCCGATCAAAAAAGATGCAAGCGCTGCAGAGAGTACACCGTCCACATTGCGTCATCGTGGTTTTCATCGGTATTTGATCTCCTTTTGCATTATTCTGGCGACAGGTATTTTAGGCATGGCTATTTTCCTTCTTCCCGCCTCTGTCATGTCCAATAAGCCTAATATTCATGATTTTGCCCTTTTAAAGAATCAAACAGAAATACTTAATAATCGCGTTGATTCTTTAGAAGCAAAGAGTAAAGAACCCCTTTCCCCATCCTTAGAATCTGAGCGTCTTAAAGACTTTGACACGCGACTCTCATCTCTAACACAACAATTAGAGACGTTCAAAAACCAGCCAAAAGTTGAGGTAACAGCTCAAGAAATAGAACGAACGAAAAATCTTGATAAAGATATCCAACGCCTTGGTGAAAGTCAAAAAATCCTGAAGTCACATCTATTGTTTTGGCGATTGCGAACACAAATTTTATCAGGCGCCCCTTATACTTCTGAACTCAGTGATTTTAAAACCACGACACAAGAAATTAAAGACCTATCAATCCTTGAAAAATACGCCAATAAAGGGCTGCATGGTCTTAAAGAAGGTGAAAAGACCTCACAAACATTCCTTGAAAATACCAAAGGGTCCTGGTGGAGTCGGTTCAAAGCCATGGGAACTTCTTTTATTCGAATTGAGAAGATTGACGAAACCGAATCCTTAACCCCTGAACCTTTCTCAGGACATCATGATATTGAAAACGCTCTCAATGAGATTGATCAAACATTGACCCACAAACTTAAAAATCTATCCTTATCCTCCTCTTCGACACCCCATTCTGGAGATCAGCTATGATGGTTCATTTCTTACGCGGATTTATATTTTTTCTTAAGTTGAGCATTCTTGTTATTCTCGGCGTGCTGCTCGCTCAGAATCCTGGAGAAGCAGATCTCACATGGTTTGGTTATCGAATTGACATGAGTATGGGAATAATGCTTGCCGGAACATTATTTGGCGTTGCAACTCTCCTTCTCCTTATAGGAGCTTGGCGCGCTTTGTGGCGACTTCCTATCCTATGGGCAGAGCGCCAGAGGAACCGCCGAATTCGTAAAGGGCAAAGCGCATTATTCGAAGGACTGAGTGCTATTGCTGCCGGAGAATTTCTTGAGGCACGACGTCTTGCAAAACGAGCGTTAACCTTAAATTCCCAACAACCCCTCGCTCTTCTTCTTTCCGCACAAAGCGCATATATGTCGGGAAAATTTGAAGAATCAAATGCTCATTTTGTGCAAATGAGCAAGAATCCTGAAACAGCTTTTTTGGGATTGCGTGGCCTCATTCTACAAGCTCATCACACCAATAATTGGGAGCAAATGCGACAATTGCTTCAAGAAGCTATGACAATGCGACCAAAGTCTCCCTGGGTTCTCCAACAACTCCTAGAACTTGATCTTCGTTTGGGCGCATTTGATAAAGCCAGTATGATTGTTGAACAAATGCAACTACGTCACATTATTACAAAACCAGAAAGTCGTCGTCGACATGCTTTGATTCATTGGATGAAAGCAGAAGCGGCAGAAATAGCGGGAGATGAAGGGCTATTCCTTCAAACTGCTGCCAGTGCCCACTATGAAGCGCCAGAAATTTCAACAATCGCTGTGGGGTTAGCAAAACACTATCATAAGATTGGCAAAACATCTAAAGCGCAAAAAATTCTTATGGGTGGCTACGCTCATTGTCCTCATCCTAGCTTTGCCGAACAATTATCTATTATAAATTCGGACATGAATTCTCTTGATCAATATCGGGAAATTGAAAAGCTTGTTGAAGGGGCACCTAATCATCCAGAATCTCTATATATTCTTGCAAAAGCCTCTCTGGCTGCTAAATTATGGGGACAATGTCGACATTATCTAACTCTCTTAAAAGGAATTCAATATACCCAACGTGTCTGCAACCTTATGGCACTAGTTGAAGAAGCTGAACATCCTCATCAAGCCAATCACGCTAAAGAGTGGTTGGAAAAAGCGTCGTCTGCACCTTCTGATCCCATGTGGATATGCAACAGTTGCCAAATTACTTTACCCATTTGGCATCCCGTTTGTCCGTCTTGTGAAGCGTTTGATCAGGTAAGTTGGCAGACTCCCGGTCTTTCATCTACGAATCCCAAAGAAACAACACCTTTATTAGGATAGTTTTGTGCCGTCACTAAAAAAATTCTAATTTTCTGATGAGAAATTTATTTAAAAAGACAAAAATTCATTTTCCCTCTTTCTCTAAGATTTTATATGGATTATACAAAATAGGTATAAGTTCAAATTTTGGGATAAGTCTTTTAAAACCTACATGGTTTTTTAAGAGAATTGTGTAAGAGAGTTTGCACGAAAAGGGCTTTTAAAGGGAATAGCTTATGCTCGCACCGAATCTTCCTATTGACTCGTCCCACCCTCATCATGACCTATGCTCATTTGATATTTTTCAAGGCCCTCTGAAAGAAAATTTTGAAAGGATCACGCGCCTAGCAAAAAATTTATTTGACGTGCCCATCGCAACCGTAAGTTTTATAGATGAAAATTCTAAACAGTTTAAGACCCTTTTTACAGAAGATCTTATTAACCCCTCATATGGAATCTCCTTTTTCGAACATGTAGTGAATCAAGACGAAATTTTCGCGGTCCCCGAAACATTTTTAGATGAACGTTTCTGCAATAATCCTATTGTTTTGGGAAACCCCAACGTCAGATTTTACGCAGGTTGCCCCATTCAATTGAATCATCAAAAATTAGGAACAATTTCTATAGTTGACAATAAACCACGCTATTTTGCACCTGAGCAATTGACATGGTTACGAGATGTTGCCGCCCTGGTTGAAACAGAAATTCAAAACTTTGCAATGAGTACAGACAAAGGCAAGCTCACTTTAGACCTGGATCAAGCCCGCATGGCATCCATGGTTGACCCGTTAACAAGCTTGTGGAATCGTCAAGGTATTTACAATATTTTAAAATATCGAATGGATGACTACCTGTTAAATGGCGTGAGTTTTGCGTTAGCCATCCTCGATATTGATAATTTTAAAAGTATCAATGACACTTACGGGCATGATGTGGGTGACCATACCCTTCAAGCCATTGCGCAAAGTCTCATAAAGGGTTGTCGGGAAAAAGATGCAGTCGGAAGATGGGGAGGAGAGGAATTTCTTCTCTTGATTAATGAACCTAAGTTAAAGAATATCATGGAAATAGCCCAGCGTATTCGAGCTAACCTAGCATCATATCAAATTATACTCCCGAATTCTCAATCTCAAAATGTGACAGCCACCATTGGTTTAACGAGTATTTCTGCCGGGACACGCCCAACACTAGAATATCTCATTGGCAAAGCTGATCAAGCTTTATATCAAGGAAAGCGCAGTGGCCGAAACCAGATAGTAGTTGTCTAAAAAATTCTTTTATTAGATTTTCTTGAGAATTCTTTCAAAGTAAAAGCTTATCTTAAATAAAGAATTCTACTTCACCATCTTTTGCGCCAATAAAAGTATATCCCGGGCAATAGGGGCTGCTGCACGCCCCCCACTTCCCCCATGCTCGACAAGAACGGTTGTCACATAACGCGGATCATGAAGCGGTGCATACCCAACAAAAAATGCATGTTCGCGGGTATGCCAAGGACGATTGGCACTACTGGCCAATCCTTGTTCACGGTCTCTTTTGGTAATGCGTTGAACTTGAGTTGAGCCTGTTTTGCCCCCCATTTCAAATCCTGGTTCAAGGATACGACTTGCATAACCGGATCCAAACGGCTCATTTACCACTTTTTTCATGCCCGACAAAACAGCTTTCAAATGGTCTGGGTTTAATTTCATATCTTCAAAAGTGGGGGGTTGGCTGGGGATACCAAGATGCGGTGTAACAGCATTTCCCGTTACCAGACGTGCGGTCATCACTGCCAATTGGAGAGGCGTTGCTAAAACATATCCTTGGCCAATACTTGCATTATACGTTTCACCAAGCATCCAAGATTTTCCCATAACCAAACTTTTCCATTTCCGTGACGGAATAAGTCCTGGTTTCTCCCCAGGCAAATCAACACCCGTTGCAGCCCCTAAGCCAAATCGTTCAGCCATTGCGGCCATCGGGTCAATTCCCAATAATTTGCCCACATGAAAGAAGTAGACATCACAAGATTGCGCAATTGCATTCTCAAGAGTTATGGTTCCGTGTCCCCCATTTTTCCAGCTGTGACAATGGAAATGGTGATCTCCCAATGTTACAAATCCTGCACAACACACCGGCGTTGAGGGGGTAATAACCCCAGCTTCCAACGCCGCCAAAGCCACTACCATTTTGAATGTGGATCCAGGTCCGTATTGGCCAGTCAAAATCTTATCATTTAATGGGCGTTGCGGATGATTTAAAAGTCCCTCCCAATCTGTTTTTGAGATACCATTGGCAAATAAATTTGCATCAAATCCGGGCACAGAAACATAGCTTAAAATATCGCCTTTTTTTGCGTCCATAATTACAGCGGCGGCACTCTGTTCTAAGGAAAGACGTTGAAAGACGGATTGTTGCAATTCAAGGTCAAGGGTAAGATTTTTATCTGTTCCGGCCATACTGGGGGTGGTAGACAACTCTCGTACAATACGACGAATCGCATTTAACTCAACTTGTTTGACTCCCGGCTCTCCCCGCAATTCATTTTCGTAAGTTTTTTCAATTCCGGATTTGCCAATACGCATTCCCGGCAATTCTAGTAAGGGATCTCCATCCAAATCATTTTCAGAAACTGTACCGACATACCCGACACTATGGCAAGTTTCTAAACCATAAGGATAAGATCGATTTTGGCCTTGTTCAACACTCATTCCTGTCAAATCTGGTAAATGGAGTTCCAGGCGCGTAACTTCATCCCAACTCAGTCCTTCCTTTAATGTCACGGGAACAAAGCGAGGCTTTCTCTTTATATCTCGCGTAATACTCTCTATCGACTGATCATCTAGACCCAACAAAGACTGAATGGATTGAAGCAATTGAGGTAAATCCGTTACCTGATCTCGAATAACAATGGCACGATACGCGTTATGATGAGTGGCCAACACTTTACCCGAACGATCCAAAATCTGACCACGGGAGGGAGCAATAAGCCGAGAATGAATACGGTTTTTGTCAGAAAGGGTACGGTAGTGATCAGAGGAATTGACTTGAAGATAATAGAGACGCCCCAATAGGCTGGTCATAAGCGCGCCCTGCACGCCCCCCAGAATGAGAGCGCGGCGGGTAAAGAGGTGATGCTTTTCTTGAGAGGACATATGCGTATCTCGTTGTCTCTTTACCCAAATATACTTTTATAATTAAGCGGCTTCTTCAATTCCCTCGCCCAATTTAGCAGCAGGCGCCATACCCAAGGCTTGAAGATATAATGTGAGCAACTCTTCTTGTTCCATTAATTCTTCTTGTTTCATTTTACGCATTTTTAAAACTTGCTTCATAATTTTAACGTCAAAACCATTGCCTTTAGCTTCGCCAAAAACTTCGCGAATGGCTTCCATAAGATCTGCCTTCTCTTCTTCAAGGCGCTCTACTTTTTCAATATATTGACGTAATTGTCCTGACGAAATGACTTCAAATGACATAATTATTCTCCTAAGGTTATGATTAAAGTAAAATCCTAGATGGACCCGTTATATCAGGTATTAGGCTCTCGAATAAAGAACCTTCTGACTCCCTTGATGGAGAGCACCAAACATTTCTTGTTCAATTGCATGACAAAGATAGTGATACAAACAGATGTGCACCTGCTGAATTAAAGGCGTTGAAGAAGAGGGTGCCGCCAAAAGAATATCACTTAATGGACCCATTTTTCCTCCACCTTGTCCTGTGAAAGCTATCGTCTTCATTCCTAAAGAATGAGCCATCTCAAACGCTTGGATAACATTAGCTGAATTACCACTCGTCGACAAACCAATGATGACAGCTCCCGGTTTCGCATAAGCTTCCACTTGACGGGCAAAAACATAATCGTAGGAATAATCATTTGCAAGGGCGGTTAAAATACTAACATTATCAGATAAAGCAATGACATTGAGGGCTTTACGTTCCATCAAAAAGCGACCCACCAACTCCCCGGTTATATGCAAAGCATCGCACGCAGACCCCCCATTGCCACAAACCAATACGGGAAGCCCTTTTGACAAAGTCTCAATAATTAGTGAAATGGCTTCATTTAAAGCATTCAATAAGTCTTCGTTCGAAGCGGCCTGTTGAATGACAGTCGCTGACTCATTTAAATAGTCTTTTAAAGACATTAATCTGTCCTTTCATTTCATAAATTAATGGCTATTTTACGGTAATATCACGTGTTAGAAGGAATGGCAAGCATTCCAAAACATTTCAATCTATGGTATATATCCTTGCATGTGACTTTACAGATTGAGAAAATGACATGACAACTGATGAACATTGGGACCGCTGGCGTAAAGCTGGTGCCGAAGCAAAAGCTTGGCCTTTTGAAGAAGCACGCCGTATTTTAAATCGTATACAACATAAAGTCCCTAAGAAGGGATTTGTGCTTCTTGAAACGGGATATGGTCCCTCCGGCTTACCGCACATTGGTACATTTGGCGAGGTAGCCCGCACATGTATGGTACGACATGCTTTTCAAGTCTTATGCGATATTCCCACGCGCTTATTTGCTTTTTCTGATGACATGGACGGCTTGCGTAAAGTACCTGACAACGTTCCCAACCAAGTCATGTTAACCGCTCACTTAGGCAAACCCCTCACACAAATTCCTGATCCTTTTGAAAAATATGAAAGTTTTGGCCATCACAATAATGCCATGCTTTGCAAGTTTTTAGATTCTTTTGGATTTGATTATGAATTTCAAAGCTCTACAGAATGGTATAAAAGCGGTCGATTTGATGATGCTTTAAAACTTGTCCTCGAAAACTATGATGCGGTAATTGCCGTCATTCTCCCTACGTTGGGCGAAGAGCGACAAGCAACTTATAGCCCTTTTTTGCCGATTTGCCCAACTACCGGTATTGTTTTACAAGTCCCCATTATCAGTCGAGATATTGAAGCGGCAACGATCACCTATCTAGACCCTAAAACAGGAAAATCTGTAGAAGTTCCTGTAACGGGGGGACACTGTAAACTGCAGTGGAAAGCCGATTGGGGCATGCGATGGCGTGCCTTTGATGTGGACTACGAAATGTCGGGCAAAGATCTGATTGACTCTGTCAAACTCTCCAGTCAAATTACCCAAGTGTTGGGGGGACGACCACCTGAGTGCCTAACTTACGAACTTTTCCTTGATGAATTGGGACAAAAAATATCTAAGTCAAAAGGAAACGGATTAACCATTGAAGAGTGGCTAAAATATGCTCCTTGGGAAAGTTTGTCTTATTACATGTATCAATCCCCGCGTAAAGCCAAGCGGCTATATTTTGATGTCATTCCGCGTCACGTAGACGATTATTTAAGTTCCGTGGCTAAATATTCTGACCAATCTCAAGACCAGCAATTGGAAAATCCGGCCTGGCACGTCCATTCTGGGCATCCGCCTCTTTTAGAGAGCACCATTAGTTATGGCATTCTCTTAAACTTGGCCTCCGTCTGCAATGCAGAAGATGCTTCTATTTTGTGGGGATTTGTAACTCGCTATCAGCCTGAAGTGACACCTGAATCTGCCCCCTTTTTGAATCGACTCATTGATCATGCAATTCATTATTTTCATGACTTTATTCTGCCCCAAAAAACCTATCGCCCCCCTACAGGAACAGATCAAGCTGCCCTCCTTGATTTGCGGGAGTGTCTAAAAATCACGCCGCCTGACGCGTCAGCGGAAGACCTACAATCTCTTGTCTTTGAAGTGGGGAAACGCCATCCCTATCCTGATTTAAGATCTTGGTTCACATCACTTTATGAAGTTCTTTTAGGCCAATCCGAAGGACCACGAATGGGATCCTTTATTGCATTATATGGTATAAATGAAATGATAGCCTTAATTGATGAGAAACTAAATCAACCCTCTGACTCAGAAAATGCGAGTACATCCTCATGACAACAACGACTGTCATTCCGTCTTCATCCTGGTTAAGACGTCTTTATGATTGGACCCTTCAAAGGGCAAATACGCCAAAGGCAATCTGGAGCCTGGCACTCATGTCTTTTGCAGAGAGTTCTTTTTTCCCTCTTCCCCCCGATTTAATGCTCATTCCCATGATATTGGCAGACCGAGCTAAAGCTTGGTGGTTAGCCACCATATGTACGATTTCATCAGTTTTGGGAGGATTAGTCGGTTATGCAATCGGTTATTTTTTGTTTGAATCGGCAGGGGAGTGGATTATTCAAACCTATCATTTACAAGATGCCTTCACCCGATTCCAAACAGATTTCCAAAACTGGGGATTTTGGATCATTGCCCTCAAAGGCCTTACACCTATTCCTTTTAAACTGGTAACAATAGCTAGTGGTGTGGCCGGATTGAACCTGACTCAATTCGTTCTTGCCTCTATCATTGCTCGTTCATTCCGATTTTTTCTTCTCGCAGGCTTACTGTGGTATTTTGGAGATTGGGCACGACCATTTATTGAGCGTTATCTGCCTTGGATTTTAGGTGGATTATTAGTTAGCTTGATTGCCGGGTTTGTTGCTGTTAAAATTTTAGCAGGTTAATTGATAATGAGGAAATGGGCATGAATTGCACGTCCCTGACAAAAATATGCACCCTCATCACCCAAAAGCATATTCAATACTTTCTCATCGCTATGGCAGTAGCGTCTCTTGCATTTGCTTTCACTGCCGAATATGGCTTTAATATTAAACCATGTGATTTTTGCCTATATGAAAGATGCATTTATGCGATCGTCATTATTCTCGGCCTTCTCAGCCTGAGGACAAAGCTCTTCTCTGGAAATTTTGGAATCTTTACTCAACTCCTGATTTTGTCTATTGGTATTGCCCTTACGTTTTATCACGTAGGTATGGAACAACATTGGTGGGTAGGACCTGCCAGTTGTACCGGCCCTACGCCCGCAGCCACCTTTGAAGATTTTCGCGCACAGCTCATGAAACTTTCACGCCCTCGATGCGACCAGATTTCTTGGGCTCTCTTCGGAATTTCTGCAACCTTGTGGAATTTAATGCTTCAAGCTGGCCTTGCTTTCATAACATCCTTAGGACTGTATTTGCGTGAAAAATAAACAGACAACCCGCCCTAATTTTTTCTGTCAAACCCTTTAATGAATCCTTTTTTCCCCACAACATGTCAAAATTACCATAGGAATTCAGAATAAACCTTAGTTCATACAAGATTTTTAGATTCTAAAAATTTGAAGTTAATCTAAAACTTCAAATTCCCTTTCGAGCTAATGGACTGTATAGTTATATAATGAATTTTGAACTTACATTACCCATCGCAGGCGTTACATTAAACATATTCCTCATTTTAGGTTTAGGGTGGATGGGAGGCTTTTTGTCAGGTATGTTGGGTGTTGGTGGGGGCGTTATTATTACACCAGCCCTAATGGTTCTGGGTGTCCCCCCCTTAGTTGCTGTGGCAAGTCAAGTTAACCATTCTATCGGTACAAACTTAACAGGATTCTTAAATTATCGTCGGAATAATGATGTTGATTTTCGCTTAGGGGGAATTTTGCTCATCGGGGGAATCGTCGGCGCCATATTGGGTGTTTTTCTATTACGATGGTTAAATGCCCATGGTCAAGCCGTTTCCATCATAACCATAAGCTACATTATTGTATTAGGAGTCATGTCTTTTGTTCTATTCCGCCAAAGTTTGAAAACATTAGCGCACTATCGTTCAGCTACGAAAGTTATCCATACACCCACTTGGACACGTTTTATTGGGCTCAAAATATATTTTACACGGACTCGTGTTGAACTAAGTATTCTTTTTCCCTTGCTCGTCGGCATCATCAATGGAACCCTCACCTCAAGTTTAGGTGTCGGCAATGGAGTCTTTATGATGCCCGCTATATCATATCTAATTGGCAGAACCAGCCCTGTCGTCTATGGCACCACCCTTTTAGCGGGAATTGGTATGAGTATTGTAACAACTTTTATGTACGCCATCGGAACACAATCTGTGGATCTATTTCTTGTTCTCATCTTATTAGGAGGTGGAATTTTAGGATCACAGATGGGCGTTCGATTTGGCTATACTCTTCCTCGTCCTTATATTGGAATGATAGGAGCCTTTGTCATTTTGGGCATTTGTTTGCGCATTTCCTGGACAATGAATACGGGTAAATTAGCTAGCTGTTTCACGACGCAAGATTCCGCCCTTTCTTCCTTAAATTCCTTATCTTGCATTATGAAATTCTCTCAGCATTATCCCATTCCAAGTGCCTTCGTTGGGGTTGTCGGCGCTATCCTTTTTTCTATTATTTTAGAATTTGTCTTTTATCGATTTTCGTTGCTTTCTCGAACACATCGTGACTAAATGTCATTTTTACAGGTATTATTAAGGGAATGGTCGTTGAATTTTTCAGAAAAACAACCACTTATAAAAAAATTATTTGCTTTGGCTATCAGCATATCGCTGTTGGTAGGAATAATCTTATCTTATGTAAACTCGCCCTCCTCCCAGTTAACAGGGGAAGCTCCTTATCTAAACGTTTATAACTGGTATGGAATGATTCCCCACGCAATTTTAAAGCAGTTCGAGGCCGAAACTGGAATTCACATCAACTATGACCTTTACGATAATAACGAAATATTAGAAGCCAAGCTATTAGCCGGAAGTTCGGGTTATGATATCGTTTTTCCAAGCGCTTCTCCATATATTGAGCGGCAAATTCGTGCGGGTGTTTTTCAAAAATTAGATAAAACAAAACTGCCTAACCTTTCTCATTTAGACCCCGAATTTGAAGAGCGGATGCAAATTGTTGACCCAGGCTTAAATTATAGCGTTCCTTTTTATTGGGGTACCTTTGGCTTTGCTTATGTGGAAGAAGCCATCCGAATGCGTTTGCCAAATGCCCCCGTCAATAGTTATCGAATGCTTTTCGACCCAGAAGTTGTTTCTCATTTTAAATCTTGTGGGGTTACCCTCTTGGATGAAGCTGTCGACGTATACCCTGCCGTATTAGCTTTTCTAAAACTCGATCCCCAAAGTACCGACGTTAAAGATCTCAAAGCCGCACAAGACCAACTTCTAAAAGTCCGGCCGTCTATCTCGCGATTTCTGGGACAACGCTTCGCCAGTGAATTGGTATCTGGAGAAGTTTGTTTGACTCAAGCATGGTCTGGAGATGTCCAGGTTGCTCAACAACAAGCGAAAGAGGCAAAAAGAAAAACAACCATCCAGTATGTCGTCCCCGAAGAAGGCGGCACTCTATGGATTGATGCAATGTGCATTCCAAAAGATGCACCTCACCCTCAAAATGCTTATCTATTCATTAATTTTTTGATGAGACCCAGCATTAGTGCAGCCATCACGAATACTCTATTATTTCCAACAACAAATAAGAGCGCACACACCCTGCTCAAAAAAGAAATTCGAAATAATGAAACTTTATATCCCCGTCCGGAGGTGTTTAAGAGGTTAAAGCTTGATAAAATACAAAACTCTCGGTATGTAGAGATACGAACTCGAAATTGGTTTCTGGCAAAACAAGGACCTTGAACGAGGACAGCGATCACCCCAAACCACGTTGAACACCCCCATCCCTTAAGAGGCGGTTATTTTTAAGGTGCGACAGGAGAAGAAATTTGAAAAGAAATTATAAAATTAATGTTCAAAAGTTAGATGGCAGTTCCTTAATAAGGTTGTGTTCTCGCTTCATTTTTCTAATACCTGGCGTTTGAAATGGCTCACCCACCTCAAACTCGTCGTCAAATAGAACCTTGGCAAGATCCGAAGGCTAAACCTTATATTTCAATCGAAAATGTTACCAAAAGCTTTGGCTCCGTCGTTGCTGTCAGAAGTGTTTCCTTATCCATTTATCAAGGCGAGCTTTTCTCTCTGTTGGGAGGATCAGGATGTGGAAAAACAACGTTATTACGCCTCCTTGCTGGCTTTGAAAAACCGACAACGGGTCGTCTTTATATTGATGGGGTCGATATTACCGATGTACCGGCGTACGAACGCCCCGTAAACATGATGTTTCAGTCCTATGCTCTCTTTCCGCATATGACTGTTGCCCAAAATGTTGCTTTTGGACTCAAGCAAGAACGCTTACCCAGCAAAATTATACGGGAACGTGTAAAAGAAGGCCTTGACCTCGTCCAGATGAGTGCTTACGCAGAACGCAAACCTCACCAACTCTCAGGGGGGCAACGTCAACGCGTCGCCTTGGTTAGAAGTTTGGTGAAACAACCCAAACTTCTCCTATTAGATGAACCCTTAGCAGCCCTCGATAAAGGACTGCGAGAACGAACACAATTCGAACTCGTCAATATTCAAGAGCGTGTAGGTATTACATTTATTATGGTCACCCATGACCAAGAAGAGGCTATGACCATGTCTAGCCGTATGGGTGTTATGGAAGAAGGCCGTATCCGACAAATAGGGGCACCACATGATGTCTATGAATTTCCAAACTCAAGATTTGTTGCCGAATTCATTGGGACGATCAATATTTTTGAAGGTGTCGTCCTTGAAGATGAACCTGACCATGTTCTTATTGATTCCGAAGCCGCTGGATGTCAGCTTTATGTCACTCACTCAGCCGCTGTTCCCGTGGGAGCCCAAGTTGCCATAGCTGTTCGTCCTGAAAAAGTAATGATTTCAACGAACAAACCCTCAGGCAATCGCAATTTTGCTAAAGGCGTGGTCCGGGAAATTGCTTACTTGGGAGACTTTTCTATTTATTACGTCGAACTGTCATCCGGTAAAATTATTCAAGCCGCCTTACCAAATCTTCTTCGTCTATCTGAACGAGACATTAAATGGGATGATGAAATCTACGTATATTGGCGTGCCGAAAACGGCGTTGTCTTAACATCATGACCACCCCTCAGAATATCTTGACCCCTAGAAAAGGGTTTTGGAGCCGACTGACAAGAGAACGAGGTTTCGTCATTGCTGGGCCCTACCTGTGGCTCGGTCTATTTTCACTTATCCCTTTTTTGTTGGTTGTCAAAATTAGCTTGTCGCAATCCGTTATGGCGATACCTCCCTTTCATCCTCTATTTCAATGGTCAGCAGAGCAAATTCTTCAAATCCGTTTGAATTTCGCTGCTTATACGACCTTATTAACAGACCCATTTTATGCATCTGCATTCGTAGGTTCTCTTAAAATTGCCTTGGTCTCCACTTTTTCTTGCTTAATCATTGGGTATCCAATGGCTTATTCGATCGTTCAAGCATCTCCTCGATGGCGTCCTCTCTTGCTTCTCTTGATCATTCTTCCTTTCTTCACCTCTTTTTTGGTTCGGGTTTATGCTTGGATTGGCTTACTCAGTACAGAAGGTGTCATCAATACATTTTTATTGTATGTTGGTATTATTCAAGAACCTCTGCCCTTATTGTATAATTCTTTTGCTGTTACGATAGGCATCGTTTATTGCTATCTACCTTTTATGATTCTACCGATCTATTCTGTCTTAGATAAGATTGATCCTGCCTATTTAGAGGCAGCTTACGATTTGGGATGCCGACCTTGGCGGTCATTTTGGCGCATTACTGTTCCCTTGTCGTTGAGAGCGATCATTGCAGGAAGTATCCTCGTCTTCGTACCTGCTGTAGGTGAGTTTGTAATTCCTGAACTTTTAGGGGCTCCAGAAACTCTTATGATTGGTCGTGTTTTGTGGTCTGAATTTTTTAACAATCAAAATTGGCCCTTAGCATGCGCTCTGGCGCTTGTTACGCTGGTGGTGTTTGTAATTCCTTTTATGATTTTTCAACGCTTTCAATTGCGTAACAAAGAAGAATAAGCGAGGTCGTTCCCTGATGCGTCATCTATCGAAAACTGGCATTACTTCCCTCATCGTTGGGTACGCCTTTCTATATCTTCCAATTGTGACGGTCATTATTTTTTCTTTTAATGAATCCCGTTTAGTAACCGTATGGAGTCGCTTTTCAACCAAATGGTATGGGGCTTTATGGACCAACGAAGGACTTTTAGATACTGTTTTGGCTAGCTTTAAAATTGCCTCTATGACAGCAACCGCAGCAGTGATTTTAGGAACTCTCGCCGCCGTCGTTATGGTGAGATTTATCAAGTTTCGGGGACGAACTTTGTTTAGTGGGCTGATCTCCGCACCTCTTGTCATGCCGGATGTTATTACAGGCCTAGCTGTTCTCATGATGTTTGTAACCTTTGAACAATTAATTGGTTGGCCCGCTCATCGGGGAATATTAACCATCACCATTGCTCATATTACCCTCGCTATGGCTTATGTCTATCTTGTCGTTCAAGCACGGTTACAAGATTTTGATCGTTCAATTGAAGAGGCAGCTTTAGATTTAGGAGCTCGCCCTTTAAAAGTATTTCTTGTGATTGTCTTGCCCTTAATTTTACCGTCTTTAGCGGCCGGATGGTTGCTTGCGTTTGCATTATCGTTAGATGATGTTGTCATTGCGAGCTTCCTATCTGGGCCTGGGGCAACAACACTCCCTATGTTGATTTTTTCCAGTATTCGCATGGGGGTTAGCCCCGTCATTAATGCCTTATCAACAATTATTGTCGGTATTGTTGCAACCAGCGTTATGATTGCAGGTATTCTTATACATCATCAACAAAAGCGTCACTGACAATTTCGCTATAAAGTTACCGATAATAGCCGGGTTGAGGAACAATTTGTTGCGCGTATTGTGGTTGTGGCATAACTTGTTGAACCATTATCTGACCTTGCGCAGGTGCCATCATTTGTTGTGGAGGCAAAAACTGTGGGGGCGCACTTAAGGGATAATAATATGGTTGTTGCGTGGGTTGTTGCATGGGTTGTTGCATGGGCTGTTGAATAGGTTGTTGCATCAATGGCTGCTGTTGAGCAGGACCATATCCTTGCCCATAATAGGCACTCGGCGCAGATCCTATAGGTTGTTGATAACCAACAGGCGTAGCACCTGAAGACATATATTGTTGTCCCTGAGGTCCCGCATATTGTTGCCCCATGGCCATAGGCTGTGGATTCCCCCCATAGGACGATTCTTGAGGTTGACCGCGTCTGGTTGCAAATGGGTTGACGGCCCTCGTGGCGCTTTGAACATTTGCACGAGCTGTGCCGATACCATAGCGTGCAAATGGCTGTAAAGGAGCCGGTACAATTGCTGAAGCGGTTCCTAATGCTTTTCCAAGAGGAGAAAACTCCTTGCGAAGGGCACCCCCAACATAATTCCCCCCCACCCGGGTCGCAATAGTCCCTAAAGCACCTCCCTTACCTGCGTGCTGTTGCTCCGGATTATTTGAAGCGAGCCATGCTGATTGAGAATTATGCTGACTCTCCTCCGCCTTCAAAGTCGTTACAGCGGTAAGAAACCCAATAATAAAGAAAAGCGCCCCCAGAAATAATAATCCAAGAACTGTACTCATAATAGACATTTTACTCATTGAAAGCCTAACTTCCTTATAAATCCAACGGTGAACCATTCCATTTTTATCTGCCGCGCCTTTTAATATTTTCAATTTTTGCAGCCGCTCATCTTTTTCTTTAACCAGCGCTACAACTTCATTTTCTTGCTCCAATATTGTTTTCGGTGCCAAATAATGAGGTGACTGAAGTTCCTTTTGATTTTTCGCAAGCATTTCAAATTTTTGCGCGATTTCAACTGTATCTTCATGAGGCGTTCCGAGGGGGGTTTTGACTAAAAATGATGGGGGCGGCCCCTGGCTCACTGAAGAGTGAAAATTATAATCCTCCTTTAAAAAAGATGACCTATTGGCAGCTTGATATGGCGATTGAGATACATTCCGATATCCATGTTGTTCACTGATTTCAGTCTGTGTCTCAAATGAATTCTTCCAATTTTTTTTAATTTGGTGAATATTTTTCAACCCTATATCCTACCTCAGACTTCCTATCTTTCTCCCCGGTCAATTGGCTATAACGAAATAAAAAATTCAGCCATAAACCAATTACTCTTAAAAGTATGACACTATTTTAGAGAAATTTTAACTTTTTTTAGTTTTTTTAAAAATAATAAGCATTTCTGCAGATTTTTTGGATATTAGATAAATTTTAATTTAAATATGTGAAAAAATGTGTTGTATTTTTTTTTATTTTTGATGCTATGCTATCAATTGTGAAGTTTAGCGTTATTTATCAACAGGAGACTATTGCAATGACCATTAAGTTACCACTAATATTAAGTACAATGCTTGCTGCTTTTGCCATTTCAGGTACATATGCTAGCGAAGCTTCAACAACACCAGCACCAGACGCTGCAGCCCCTGCTATGGAAGCAACTCCGACTGCTGCAACCACAGGTGCATCAGCACCTACAGCTAAAAAGGGTAAAAAAGCTCCCACCGCTGAAGCAACGACTGGTGAACCGAAAAAGAAGCATTACCGTAAACACCGTCATCACCATCATGGTGGCTCAGGACATTATCCAAACAAATGGGATGCACCATGGGATTACATTCAACAAGGTGTCTCCTCAGAAACATACGGATGCTCTGGTGATACCCCCACAGACAGCAGCCCGAAAATGCCAATACCTGAAGTCCCAGGTCAAAAGACTCCATAATAATTTTGGAATCAATAAAAGCGGGGATTATCCCCGCTTTTTTTATGGGCTCAATCTGCTTTATCGCCTTAAATTTTCAGCGATCTTCGTTAACCATATACCCGGATCAGAACCGAAAAGACTCATGATTTCATCACAAATGGCCGAAAGAAGACGTGTCAACCAATTTTCATCTGCCTTGGAAAAATTACTCAAAACATAATGAGCAACTTTATCCTCCTGACCTGGAGAGCGACCCGGATGGCCAATTCCCAAACGTACGCGCCAATAATCTTGACTAATATGTTGATCTAGACTTTTTAATCCATTATGTCCACCATGACCGCCGCCAATTTTAACCTTAATTTGACCAGGTTCTAAATCCAAATCATCATGCATGACATAAACTTGGTTGGGAGACACTTTGTAAAATCGAAGAAGATCGCCAACAGCTTGACCCGATAAATTCATGTAGGTGATAGGTTTACATAAGATTACTTTGTTGTCTCCAATGGTTCCTTCCGAAACCATTGCAGAAAATTTTATTTTAAAAGGAGGAAAGTTATAAGCCGACGCAATGACGTCAACGGCCATAAAGCCAATGTTGTGCCGGTTGAGAACATATTTGTCTCCTGGATTTCCCAGACCAACCAGCACATACATCAATAATAATGCGCTTTAGGACGCAGATCCAGAAGAACCGCCGCCTGCCGGAGCACTTGTGCCGCCAGCCGTAGCAACGTCCGCTGGTTTCTCTTCTTCCATCACAGTTGGAGCCACAATCGTTGCAATCGTATTATCCCGCTCTGGATGGGCAGCCACAACATCTGATGGCAAAGCCAAAGTATCCAAATGAATGGTCTGGTTGATATCACAACCGCTCAAATCAACAACCAATTTTTCTGGAATAGAATGGGCTGGACAAATCAGTTCAAGGTTATGATGCACAATGTTTAAAACGCCGCCACGTTTAATTCCTGGGGCTTTATCATCATTAATAAAAGTGACAGGAACAAATACGTGAACTTTAGCACCTTTGCTAACACGCATAAAATCTACATGAATAGGGCGGTCTGTAACTGGATGAAATTGAACAGCTTTTGCCAAAACTTCCTGTTCCTTACCATCTAAAGCAACAGAATAAAGACGGCTAAAAAAACCAGGTTGCAAACATTCTGTCATCAATACTTTTGGATCCATAGCAATCATTTCTGGTTCTTTTTTATTACCATAAATAATACCCGGTACCATTCCAGATGTTCGAACGGCTCGAGCCCCGCCTGTCCCAGACAGTGTCCGCGGAGATGCATTAAGTGTTATTGCTGTGCTCATGAGAAAAACTCCCTCAAAATTTGGCTATTAAAAAAAAATACCTTTCCCCGTGTATACATGACTCTAATCAGAAAAGCAAGATCGACATCAAGAGAAGCGCTTACTTTTGAGGACTTTTTCTTAACTTTGCATCTTCCCAATCAAACAAACTAGAAACGGACTGGTCATGCGCAATTCGATAAATGGCTTCTCCTAATAGAGCAGCCACGGAGATAATCTCAATTTTTGGTGCCAGAAGCGTTTCAGGTAAGGGCTGAATGGTATCGCAAATGACCAAACGTCTTAAAGCTGATTGCTCAATCTTTTCCAAGGCTTTGCCTGATAAAACCCCATGAGAGACGTAAGCATCAACATCTTTTGCTCCCGCTGATTTCAACGATTCAGCTGCTTGACATAGTGTCCCTGCAGAATCAACCATGTCATCGATGAGAATACATAACCGACCCTTCACATCCCCTATGAGATTTAAGACTTCAGAGGCTCCTGGAACCGTGCGACGCTTATCAATAATAGCCATATCAGCGCCCAAATGTTGAGCTACAATGCGTGCTCGCACCAATCCGCCAACATCGGGGGAGACGATAACAACAGTGTTTTCTTGACCATAACGAGTTTGAATATTTTGGCAAAATATTGGGGCCACTGATAAATTATCTGTAGGAATATCAAAGAAACCTTGTATTTGACTTGAATGCCACTCAACTGTCAGAACACGATTTGCTCCGGCGACGGTCAAAAGATTCGCAACCAGTTTTGCCGAAATGGGGCTGCGAGAGGATGTTTTGCGATCCTGACGCCCATAACCATAATAAGGAACAACAGCTGTAATTGAACGAGCAGATCCTCGACGCAATGCATCGAGAGTGATTAATAACTCCATTAGGGTATCGTTTGTAGGGCATGATGTGGGTTGAATGACAAACATATCTTGTCCACGAACACTTTCTTGGACTTCAACAAAGACTTCCCGATCAGCATATCGTTGAATCGAAGCTTGGACTAAGGGTACTTTCAGATAGTCTGCAACGGCTTTTCCCAAGGGGAGATTACTATTGCAAGATAAGATTTTCATTCGCTTTAATTCCTCCAAGGACCAATAACTCCCTAATTCTTATAGAATTAAAGAGTTTAAAGATTTAATATTCTATCTAAACCATAAAAGATAAATAAAACAACATGAAATGGTTTGTTAGCAAAATATAGTTCCACTAACTATTTAACCCTAATTCTTTATTCCAATACCTGACAAGCTACACCCAAAATTGGCTTCCCCTAAAATTGTCTTACGACGAAAACTAAAGAAACGATCTGCATCTGCATAGGTATTTGCAAGAGCCGGCATGATCTGGGAGATACCCGCCCCTGAAAGTCGTTTCATGACGAACCCGGGAAGATCAAATTGCCAATGATGGGGACGATAACCGGGTTTGAAAAAGGAAGGCTCATCCCTTAAATTTTCATAGAACTCCTGACTAACTTCATAATCATCTTGCCAAATACACGGCCCTAAAGCTGCTATAATATCGTGACCACCCAAATCTTTCATCTGTTGAACCGTCGCCTCTATAATTTCTCCCACTGCCCCTCGCCAACCTGCGTGAACAGCGGCAACAATATCTCCCCGCATTGTGGAGAGTAAAACCGGCACGCAATCGGCAGTTAAAACAGAGATTAACAAACCCGGAGTTGTTGTTACCAAGGCATCAGCTTCGGGTAGATTTTCTAAAAATGGTTGATTGACAACCAAAACTTTAGAGGAATGAATTTGCCGAACTGTTATTAAATTCTCCCCTTTAAACCCCAGTGATTCGCATACCCGACGCCTATTTTCCTCAACATGTTCAAGACTATCTCCTTTTTCACGGGCAGTATTAAGTGTTTTGAAATCCCCTTGGCTTACGCCACCTTTACGGGTAAAAAACCCGTGACGAACACCTTGTACATTTGATAAAAGAGAAGCTTTTAGATACGGAACCATCAATGTCACCTATGATCTATTCTGATTTATTTATAAAGGATTCTAAAAAAAACGAATAGTACAGATTTTATTTAATCGCCCTGATTAAAAATTTAATAAAATTTTTTCGTTTTGCCGTTGTTTTCCTTAAAAATCCATTCTAACCTAAATGAATGTATAATAGAGGATTAGAAACATTGTCACGACAATATATATTTCTTTTTGTAATAATATTTTGCGTGACTTTGCTAGGTTGCGAAGTAGGACCTGATTATCAATACCCCGAACCTCCAAAGACTAAAGCCTATACCTCTATGCCTTTACCCATGAAAAGTGGGGAGGTCAAGAAAGGAGAAGAAAAAAGCCAAGAATTTGTTATTCTAGATCATATCAGTCGCCAATGGTGGATTCTCTTCAAGAGTGAAAAGTTAAACCAATTAATTCGCCAGGGCCTTCTCAGGAATCCTTCTCTCCAAGCCGCACAAGCCGCCTTAAGACAAGCTGAAGAAAATTTAAATGCGGGTATAGGAGGGCTCTTACCTAATGTGAATGCTCAAATCGGAGCAACACGACAAAAAGAATCGGCTACTGCCTTTGGGCTCAGTTCATCACCCAGCACCTTTAATCTTTATAATGCTTCTCTAAATGTATCTTTCCAACCCGACATATTTGGGGCATTGCGCCGTCAAGTGGAAGCGTTAGGGGCAGTTGTTGACAACAAACGTTTTGAACTTGAGGCAACTTACCTCACACTCACTGCAAATATTGTTACAATGGCCATCCGGGAAGCCTCTTTACGTTCTCAAATACAAGTCACGCAAGACCTAATTCGGGCACAAGAAAAGCAACTTCAGATCCTTCAGACTCAATTTAAAGCGGGAAGTGTTTCTGAAATTGAAGTTTTGACACAAGAAACCTTAGTTAATCAAACAAAAGCAACCTTGCCCCCCTTGGCCACTTCATTGGCACAAACACGTCATACTTTAGCTACGCTTATAGGTGATTTACCCACTGAAGCGGATATCCCGTCTTTGTATCTTACCGATATCCATTTACCAGCTGAGCTCCCTTTGACCGTCCCTTCATCCCTCATTCGCCACCGACCCGATATTAAAGCTGCCGAAGCCCTCCTTCGCGAAGCCAATGCTCAAATTGGTATTGCTCAAGGCAATATGTTTCCTCAATTAACCTTAACCGGCAGTGTCGGAGACATCAGCAACAAGTATCATAATCTCTTTACCAGTAGCTCCAACGTTTGGAGTATTGCCTCTCAGCTGCTTCAACCGATTTTCCAAGGAGGAACTTTGCTGGCCAAAGAAAAAGCAGCTTCCGCTGGTTACGACAAGATGTTTGCTCAATATCGGCAAACGGTTTTGCATGCTTTTCAGGAAGTTGCGGATGTTTTACACGCTCTTGTGGAAGATGCAAATCGCTGCAAATTCCTCGCGAAAGCAGAAAAATCAGCTCGGCACTCCCTAACAATATCCCAAAAGCAATATCAACTGGGGGCCATAGCTTTTTCCACTCTCCTGACGGCAGAACGATATTACCTCCAAACTTCCATAAGTCGCATTCAAGCTGAGGCCGCACGCTATGCAGATACAGCCGCTCTATTTCAAGCGTTAGGCGGAGACTGTTTTGCTCTTGAGCTAGAACAACAAACTCAAGAGATAAATTCCGAAAAATCAGCCTCTAAGGAGAATGCATCGTGAAGCGAGACACAGTAAAAAAAATTGTATCTTCTGCCAAGAGGACTTGGCATAAAAAATTAGTCCCCAACAAAACTCATCTTCGTATGGCCCAAATGATCCTTTTTGTTGTTCTCCTCTTTGGAGGAATATTTGGATACAAATTTATCAAGATTTTCTTCACTACCCACCAAATGCCCCCGCCCATCAGCGTTTCCTCCACTTTTGTTAAAACAGAAGAATGGCAGTCAAAGATTCGCTCTGTGGGGACATTGCAGGCCATCCAGGGGGTGGATATTACAACGGAGCTTCCGGGAAAAGTGAGGAAAATTCATTTGACGTCCGGAGGACGTGTCAACGCTGACGACATCCTTGTTGAACTCAATACTGATGCTGAAATTGCGCAGAGGGACTCACTACGAGCCATTGTTGAGCTTGCAGAAATTACCTACACGCGCGATAAATCACAATTTGCAGCTGGTGCGATTAGCCAAGCAACTTTAGATTTTGACAGAACAGATCTTGAGAACAAAAAAGGTCAACTTGCTCAACAAGAAGCCATTCTTGCAAAAAAAATCATTCGCGCGCCCTTTGCTGGAATTTTGGGAATTTCAGCTGTTAATCTGGGTCAATATCTCAATACAGGCGATAAAATTATTACCCTTCAGTCATTAGACCCCATTTATGTAGATTTTTCTCTCCCTCAACAAGCTATTGGTTCCATAAAAGTTGGTCAAAAAGTGACCCTTAAAATTGATGCTTACGGCGAAAAACTTTTTGAGGGAGAAATAACTTCTCTTGACACAAAGGTGGATGCGACAACACGTAATATTCAAATTGAAGCCACCATTCCCAACCCTGATTCTAAGCTTTATCCGGGTATGTTTGGAGAAATAGAAGTCTACACAGGTACATCTCGCAATGCCCTCGTTTTGCCTAAAATGGCCATAAGTTTCAATCCATTTGGGGAAATTGTCTATGTTATTCAACAATCAACCAAAGATAAAGGTCGATTAAGTGTTAAACAAACTTTCGTCACTGTGGGTGAAAGTCGAGACAATCAAACCGTAATTTTAAAAGGGATAAAAGAGGGAGATCAGGTTGTGACAGCCGGTCAATTAAAGTTGAAAAATGGAACAGTTGTCAGAATTAATAACTCTATACAGCCCGACACAAACATAGCGCCCGAACCCATAGATGAATAAATAGGATGTGTCGAAAATGAGTTTTACAGATATCTTTATCCGACGCCCTGTTCTCGCAACGGTCGTAAGCCTTCTCATCCTTGTTTTGGGAGCACGTTCGTTGGGGCTTTTACCGGTTCGACAATTCCCATTCACACAAAATGCCGTTGTAACGGTGACAACGGCCTACACGGGTGCGAATCCAGAATTGATTGCTGGATTTATCACAACACCTCTTGAATTTTCGATTGCACAAGCCAATGGTATCGATTACATGACCTCATCGAGCACGCAAGGATTAAGCACGATTCAAGTTAATTTACGTCTTAATTACGATCCTCAAAAAGCTCTAACAGAGATTAATGCCAAAATAAATGCCGTTCTCAACCAACTGCCCAAATCTGCGCTTCAACCCACCATTACGGTCGCGATTGGAGATGTGTTAGATGCAATGTATATCGGATTTTATAGCGATATTTTATCTCGCAATAAGATTACAGATTACATAAACCGTATTGTACAACCCAAACTACAAGCCGTTAAGGATGTACAATATGCTGAAATTTTAGGCGACAGACAGTTTGCTTTACGTGCCTGGTTAGATCCCGTAAAAATGGCTGCTTTTGGCATAACACCAAAAGATATTTCCACGGCATTAGCTGCCAATAATTTTATTGCAGCTGCAGGACGTACGGATGGACAAATGGTAACCATGAATTTGAGTGTCGAAACTGGACTCAGTTCAGTCGAGGAATTCCGCGCCCTCGTTGTAAAATCTCAAAACGATACAATCGTTCGTTTAAGTGATGTTGCAAAAGTTTCCTTGGGGGCACAACAATACGATTCAAATGTCCGTTTTGATGGTCGAGATGCTGTTTACGTTGGCATACAAGTCGCCCCAAATGCAAATATTCTAACCGTTGTTAACGACATTCGCAAAATTTTTCCCACCATTCAAGAACAGCTGCCAGAAGGCTTGAAGGGACAAATTGTTTATGATTCAACCTTGTTCGTCAACAGCTCTATTCATGAAGTCGAAAAATCTCTTTTTGAAGCCATGGTTATTGTTACACTCGTCGTTCTTCTGTTTCTAGGCAATATACGGTCTGTCTTAATCCCTGTTGTAACCATTCCGCTCTCCTTGATCGGCACATTTTTTCTCATGTTGTTATGCGGCTTTTCTGTAAATATTTTGACTCTTCTGGCTTTCGTACTGGGTATTGGTCTTGTGGTTGATGATGCTATTATTATTGTTGAAAATGTTCATCGTCATATGGAAGAAGGCAAGTCACGCCTTGAAGCCTCTTTCTTAGGGGCAAGAGAACTTGCCAATCCCATTATCGCCATTTCTGTGGTTCTTATTGCCGTTTATCTTCCTATTGGATTTATGGGTGGACTCACAGGAGCGCTTTTTACTGAATTTGCCTTCACGCTCGCTGGAGCCGTTGCCATTTCTGCGATGATCGCTTTAACGCTTTCGCCCATGATGTGCTCTAAGCTTCTGAAGCATTCTGGTCAGAATCTACTCATCACTGTTATTAATACACAATTTGACAAATTACAAAATCTCTACAAAAAATCCTTACAGGAAGTCTTAAATTACTTGCCTGTTGTCGGTGTTTTTGCCTGTGCCGTATTTACCAGTATTTACTTTTTATATATCACTTCAAAAAGTGAATTAGCCCCTCGAGAAGATCAAGGGATTATTATTTCCATGCTCACGACCTCTCCCAATGCGACTCTCAAACAAACTGGATTATATACCAATGAAAATTATAATATTTTTAAAAAATTCCCCGAAACAGATCATATTTTTCAATTCGATGGAAGAGGCGCTTTGAATTTGGGCTTTTCAGGAATGGTATTGAAACCTTGGGACCAACGGTCCCGAACTGCAGATCAAATTCAGCCTCTATTGCAAGAGCAATTAAACGAGATTACCGGCGGTATTGTTGCCGCTTTTCAACGCTCACCCCTGCCGGGTGCTGGGCGGGGTCTTCCCCTTCAATTCGTTGTTGAAACAACCCAACCTTACGATCAACTCGATATAGTTGCGCAAAACCTCAAAGACCAAGCCATGCAAACAGGTATGTTTGCCTTCCTAGACTCAGATCTAAAAATTGATAAAGCTCAAACTACAATTTCTATTGATCGTGATAAATCTTCTCTTCTGGGAATAGACATGCAATCCATCGGCGGTGAGCTTCAAGTTGCCCTCAGCGAGGGCTATGTAAATTATTTCTATTTAGATGGAAGATCTTATCAAGTTATTCCTCAAGTCAAACAGGGGGAGCGTTTAAATTCTGAGCAGATCTTGAACTATTATATTCGAACCGCAAAAGGAGGACTTGTGCCCTTATCAACAGTGGCCAGTCTCAAGACAAAAGTTGTGCCGGAATCGATTAATCATTTTCAACAATTGAATGCAGCCACAATATCAGGAGTGGTTTTTCCTTGGATAACCCTAGGACAGGCCCTTGATGCTATGAAAAAAATTGCCAAAGAAAACCTGCCCGCGGGCTATAGCGTAGATTATGGGGGAGAGTCGCGACAATATGAGCAAGAGAACTCAGCACTTTTGCTCACATTTTTCTTTGCGCTTATTATCATTTTTCTTTCTCTTGCTGCTTTATTTGAAAGCTTTCGTGATCCCATCATCGTCTTAATCAGTGTACCCATGTCGATCTGTGGAGCCATGATTTTTATCAGTCTGGGTGTCGGAGGTGCTAGTTTAAATATCTATACAGAAGTTGGACTCGTCACTTTAATTGGCCTAATCAGTAAGCATGGTATTTTAATTGTCCAATTTGCCAATGATCTTCAACGGGAAGGAAAGACAAAAAGAGAAGCTATCGAAATGTCTGCCAATATTCGGTTAAGACCCATTCTTATGACAACAGCTGCCATGGTTTTAGGCGTTATCCCTCTTATCACAGCAACGGGCGCAGGGGCCATGAGTCGCTATAATATTGGCTTAGTGATTGCTTCCGGCATTTCCATTGGTACCCTTTTCACCTTATTCGTTGTTCCAGCGATGTATATGGTTTTAGCCGACTCTTTTGAAAAAAATTCCCCTAGCCAATGATTTTTAATTAAATTTTAATCATCATCTCCTTAAGCTTGTACTGTCAGATATATAAACAAAGATTACGGGAGATTCTTATGAAAAATAAATTACTTACATCATCATTTCTAGCACTAACTTCTACAGTAGCTTTAGGCGTATTGCCAACATTTGCAGTAAGTACAATGGCACCCCCACCACCTCCTCCCCCATTGCCAGGCAAAGCAGCAGCGTCAACTTCATGCACAAGCTCAGTCCTAGAGAAAAAGCTAAATGAACAACGCAAAGTTGGGAACATTGTTCTAAAGGGAAGCGTAAGAGATATAGCCGAAGATATGGCAAAAGATGGAACAGCAAAGCCTCTAGCAGAGAAGCCTGCAACAACAGCAGCCGCAAAACCCAAAAGACCAGGTGCAAATCCTTTGATGATGAACGAACTACAAGACAAGCTTAAGAAAAAAGCAGCTGCATAAAGATTTGAGCTTGAAGCAATAGATTCAATGGATTTTGTTGCTTTAAATCACTTTACAAATTTTAGGGTAAGCTTTTCTATCAAGTTGAGCTTCCCTAACTATTTCCTTTATCCAAAACAATTTTTAAATGACAAATCATGTAAAAGTTAAGATTAATTTTGGCACAAGATTCTTCAAGAATGCTAAAGTCTTTTAAGAGATAGATATTGAAGAAGATCGACAATGAGTATTCCAGAAAATGACTTTCGCAAAATTATGGGACGTTTCACAACGGGGGTAGCCATCGTCACCACACAACACCACGGGAAACCTGTGGGGGTAACCATTAATACGTTGACTTCTGTTTCCTTAACTCCCCCCCTTATCCTTTTTTGTTTGGGCAAAAAACGCGTTGTTTTTCCAGCTATTTTTGAAAGTACCCATTACGCCATCCATATTTTATCCTCTCAACAAGAGCATTTGTGTCATGCTTTTTCTCGTCCATCCGTTGATCCTTGGAAAGATTTGGTTTACGAGTTCAGTAAAGTTGGCTGCCCTTTACTTGCTGGTTCATTGGGAATTCTTCATTGTCGCCGTGAAGCAACCTATGAGGGCGGAGATCACACTATATTCTTAAACTACGTGGAAGATATCCAAAAAGATAATGGGGCAATTGGGAAACCGTTAATATATTTCCAAGGAAGTATCTTCTGAATAAAATAAGATGTCTATGTTATAGATGTCTTAGACTGGACTTCAAATAAGCATATCCTGTTATCAGTGTTAAAACAGCAGCTATCCACAAAAGGCCTTCACCAATAAGGTTTACCGCATTCCCAAAAGGAGATATATCTCCAATTAAGAGCAGGGAAATTGCCGCCATTTGGGCAGCAGTTTTCCATTTTGTCAACGTTGTAACGGGCATTTGGACTTGCAAATCACTTAAAAATTCTCTCAGACCCGAGACCAGAATCTCCCGACATAAAATAATAATTGCCGGCAGAAAAGACACAGGGCGAATTCGCCCAAATCCCACAAGCATTAACAAAGTTGATGCCACCAGTAGCTTATCCGCAATAGGATCTAAAAACTGACCCAAACGGCTTGTTTGCGACCAAAGACGCGCAACGTATCCATCTAAAAAATCTGTAAAGCACGCGCTAATAAACGCAAGAGTTGCGACCCACCGCCCTATATGATTGTCTGTATAAAAAGCCGCCATAATAATAGGAATTAAGGCCATACGACTCAACGTCAAAAGATTCGGAATACTGGGGAGTGAATTAGGGTCCCCATCGTCTTTTGAAAATTCAGTCACAAGTCTCTCTTTTTTAAGGTTGTTTTGAGTCATTTGCATTCTCAATCAATTATAATATTACTTATCATGAAAGTACGCATAGATTTTTTTTGCAACAAATTTATTTATCCCTTCAACAAGTTGTAAATCTTGAATAGTGGCTACTGCAACTCCACGTACCGATCCAAAATGGTTCAGGAGAGCTTTTTTCCGTGCAGGACCAATACCCGGAATTTCATCAAGTTTTGACTGAATGAGACTTTTCGCTCTTTTGGCACGATGGGTTCCAATGGCGAACCGATGCGCCTCATCTCGTAGTCGTTGTAAGAAATGCATCAACGGATCATTTTCTGAAAGGGTAAAATTGTCGCGCCCTTTTTGAAAAAATCTCTCTTTTCCAGCATTTCTTTCCGGTCCTTTGGCAATCCCCACAACTGTAATACCGTCCACATCCAATTCTTGAATAACTTTTAAAGCAACATTAAGTTGACCTTGTCCCCCATCAATCAGGATCAAATCAGGAAGTACCCAGTTCTTTTCATCTGCCCGAGCAAAACGTCGGTACAAGACCTCACGCATCATTTCATAATCATCGCCCCCTTGTGCTGGCGCGGGAGATCGAATCGCAAATTTCCGGTAGGATTTCTTTTCAAATCCTTGAGATGTTGCCACAACCATCACCCCATAGGGATGCGTTCCTTGCAAATGACTGTTATCATAAATCTCAATGCGCTCTGGTCTTTTGGGCATTAAGAAGGTAATTGCCATTTGATCCATAAGTGCTTCAAACGTTGCCATTTGAGCAAATTTTCGACTTAAAGCCCCTTTTGCATTGCTCAAGGCATGCTCCACAAGTTCCAACTTAGCACCCGATTTCGGAACCTCCCAAGAAGAGCGACTTCCAAACTGCTCCTGTAGCGCATCACGAATAAGGGATAGTTCTGTGGGCTTGTGACTCAATAATATTGTTGGAGCGGGAGCTCGATCTTGGTAAAATTGAGTTAAAAAAGCAGCCATTTGATCTTCAAGGGAAGAATCTGCTATGTGAGCCAAGAAAAAGGAAGTGGTTCCCAAATTACGTCCCTGGCGAAAGAAGAAAATTTGCATACACGTTTGGCCTCCTTCTCCTACCGCAGCAATTACATCCGCATCACGAATTTTGGCTATATTGATTCGTTGATGGGCCTGAATGCGCGTTAAAAGACGCAATCGATCACGATATTGAGCTGCCTCTTCATAAGCAAGTAATTGACTGGCCTCATTCATGCGTTTGGCCAAATAATCTTGGATGGTGGTTGTTTTCCCGTTTAAAAAAGCCGATGCTTCCTTAACGAGAAGTGCATAATCCTCTTGAGAAATGTTATTTACGCAAGGAGCACTGCAGCGCTTGATGTGAAACTGAAGACAGGGACGTGTTCTTTTTTCAAAAAAACTATCACTACAATTGCGTATTAGAAAAACCTTTTGCAGAAGTATCATCGTTTCCTCAACAGCCAGTACTGATGCAAAGGGTCCAAAATATTTTCCTTTAGTATGGTGAGGACCGCGGTGCTTTTCTAAGCGGGGATAGGAATGATCCTTTGTAATGAGAATGTAGGGAAAGGATTTATCATCCTTCAATAAAATATTGTAGTGAGGCTGCAACTTCTTAATTAAGTTACTTTCCAATAATAAAGCTTCTATCTCTGTATAGGTTGTGACAATTTCAAGAGCCACAGTCTCAGAAACCATACGTTGAAGACGATGGGGCAGTTTTGGAGCAAACGTATATGATACCACACGCTTTTTAAGATCCTTCGCTTTCCCTACATAGACAACTTCGTCTCGGGCATTAATCATGCGATAAACGCCCGGTCCGTTCGGCAATGTCATAACAACTTGCCGAATCGTTTCAATTCCTTTTTGCAAAGAGGCTGCGAGGGGTGTGGAAGTTGTCATGATTATTGATCCCTACACTTGCTAAAATTCCTTAGGGTTGCCCCATTTTTTCCTTTATAAATTTTACGACTCGACTCATTTCATCAAGCTTTTTGGGAGTCCACTGGGGAAAAGGCCACTGAAATGGCTTTGCATACCCTTTCTCATAGAGGGTTCGGTGAAATTCTCTATGTTTTGCAGAGTACCGTCCAATTTCCCAAATATAGACTGACTTTCCCGTAAAACAAGCTTCAGAAATCATTGAAACAGAATCTTGGGTAACAATGATTTGGTCCGCCAACCCGAGATAAGCTTGATAGGGATTTTCCCCCGTGCCATCCCAAATTTCATAGGAAAAACCTTTTAAAAATTCCCTCAACATCCTTAGCAAGTCCGCAGAGGTCCGTCGCGAAGGCGTAATAAAGCAATGTCCACCTATTTTCTTTAACGCTTCTGCCAAAGCTTTCATATCAGATTCTTGATACCGACAATGCCGATTATCGCCACCTAACAATAATGTCGTCAGAGGTACGCCTGAAGGATAGGGATACTTCTGGGCTGCGATTCGAATCTCACTTTCATTTAATCGATGCAAAGCCCCTAATATAGGAAGCACATTCGACCCGGTTAAATTGTCATGCTGGGGCGCTACAACACAATCATAATGGCGGACATTGATATAGGGATTTTGGAGCATAATTGTAAAACACGACGGCTTAAGCTTTTTAATAGCGCATGCGGGAGCTGCAGAAACGCGTCCAGAAGCTATCAGGACATCAGGCCAAGGACTCTCAAGCGGGTCATGACCAAGAGTTTGAGATTTCAAAGCTCCCACCCAAAGTTGGGGAGGCAAAACACGCCAAGGAAAGCGAGGCTTCATTGATTTAAATATTGGGGTTAATCCAAGCGCTTGGGCCACACCCAGACACTGGCTATAGGTACCAATTTTACCATGATCTGCCAAAATCCAAGTATTTACAGGAGAGTTCATTCTAATTCCTTCAATTTATTGGAAATGAAATAATCATTTCGTCTCCTCTAACTTATGCGCAAGTCCAACAATTTCTTCAAGAACCAAGTTAATAGGTGCAACTGTTCAACAATCCTTGTAGAGTTTTTTGACGCCATATGGTACCCCTTAAAGCACGCATAATCTTGAAATGGTCAACCCATGCCTAAGTTAACTTTGATTGATGGATCTGGCTTTATCTTCCGAGCTTTTCATGCTTTGCCCCCTTTACGCCGACCAGACGGTGTTCCTGTAGGGGCGGTGTATGGATTTTGTTCCATGTTGTTCAAAACAATTTTGGAAAACAAAACGGAAGCCTTAGTCGTTGTTTTTGATGCGGGCCGTAAAACGTTTCGTCAAGATATCTATCCTGAATATAAAGCCCATCGTCCAGATGCTCCTGAAGATCTCATTCCCCAATTCCAACTCATAAGAGATGCTTGTACCGCCTTTAATGTTCCCACCATTGAAGCCGAAGGTTTTGAGGCCGATGATCTGATTGCAACTTATGCTCACCATGCCCGTAAAGAAGGCTATGAGGTGTGCATCATTTCCTCTGATAAAGATTTAATGCAGTTGGTTAGTCCTGGCATTTCCATGTTGGACCCTATTAAAAATAGAACCATTGGCGAAGAGGAAGTTTTTGAAAAGTTTGGTGTGCCTCCCTCAAAAGTTGTGGAAGTTCAAGCTCTTGCTGGAGATTCTAGTGATAACGTTCCGGGCATTCCTGGCATTGGCATCAAAACAGCCGCGGAGTTAATTAATGCCTATGGAGATTTAGAAAACCTTTTGGCTTGCGCGCATGAAATCAAACAACCTAAGCGAAGAGAAGCTCTTATCGAAAATGCCGAAAAAGCACGTATTTCCCATCAATTGGTCTCCTTACGCCATGATTCCCCTCTTCCCCTCCCTTTGGAGGGTTTGAGTGTTCGCCCCTTGGAACAATTAGTGCTCAATACATTTTTGCGTACGCAAGGTTTTAATAGTCTGATCGCACGAATTGAGCGACAAAATACAGCCACCAACACAGCTCCTATTGGATCTCAGGAACTACCAGGATTTTCTGTCAGTCCCTCTCCTCAACTTCAAGCAACCTATGAAACGGTTACCACTCTCGAATCTCTCAATGCGTGGGTTAATAAAGCCCTATCATCCCCTGTGATTGCCATCGATACGGAAACGACATCGCTAAATGCAGTTGAAGCTCAACTCGTTGGCCTGTCATTAAGTGTTGGTAAAGATCAGGCTTGTTACATTCCCGTGGGTCACAGAACAGAAATACCCCAACTTGCTCTTGAACTTGTGCTCGCCACACTTCAACCCCTTCTCACGCATCCTAGCGTTCTCAAAGTTGGCCACAACCTTAAGTATGATCTTGTGGTTTTAGCAAAATACGACGTTGCGATATCTCCCTTAACGGATACAATGCTCATGTCCTACATTTTAGATGCCGGCCGACATGGCCATGGAATGGATGAGCTAGCCGAACTTCATTTAGGATATAAAACCATTAAATTTGCAGATGTTTGCGGCACTGGGAAAGCCATGAAAACTTTCGATTACGTCGCTCTGGATCAAGCAACAGCCTATGCAGCTGAGGATGCAGATATAACCTTACAACTCTATACTGTTCTGCACCCCCGCATAATTGCTGAAAAAATGGTCACTGTTTTTGAGCGCCTTGAACGCCCCCTCATTCCCGTGATTGCTGCAATGGAAGTAAGAGGAATTCGAGTTGATCGCCTGCTTTTAGATCGTCTCGGTCAAGAATTTGCCACCCAGATGCTTCATCTAGAAACAACAATATATCAACTTGCTGGACGAAGTTTTAATATTGGGTCTCCCAAACAACTCGGAGAAATCCTATTTGATGAACTGAATCTCTCAACCACTCAAAATGCTCAAGAATCTCAAAAAATAAAGCCTCCTAAAAAAACCAAAACCGGAGCCTATGTTACAGATGTTGATGTGCTGGAAACTCTTGCTGCACAAGGCCATGAATTGCCAGCTCGTGTTCTCGAATGGCGCGGACTTGCAAAATTGAAGTCAACTTATGTGGATGCTCTCATTGCTGCGGCTTCAGGGAAAACCAGTCGTGTTCATACATCTTATGCTTTGGCAACGACATCTACGGGACGTCTTTCTTCGTCTGACCCGAATCTACAAAACATCCCGATTCGTACAGAAAATGGACGAAAAATAAGACAAGCGTTTGTCGCGGATTCCGGTTATAAGCTGGTTTCTCTGGATTACTCTCAAATTGAATTGCGTCTTCTCGCTCACATGGCAGAAGTTCCCTCCCTTGTTGAGGCTTTTCGAAAGGGTATTGATATACATACCGTAACAGCTTCAACCATGTTTAATATCCCCCCTGACAAAATTGACGGAGCTTTAAGACGTAAAGCTAAAGCCATTAACTTTGGTATTATTTATGGGATTAGTGCCTTTGGCCTTGCTCACCAACTGGGAATCGCCCAAGGAGAAGCTGCAGCTTATATAAAAGCTTATTTTGAGACCTATCCCGGCATTCAACAATATATGGAACGCAGCAAAGAATTTGCCCGTAAGCACGGTTATGTCCAAACCCTTTGGGGGCGAAAATGCTATACGCTTGGAATTCGGGACAACAATCCTGTGGCACGACAATTTGCAGAGCGCCAAGCGATTAATGCCCCTTTGCAGGGTAGCAACGCCGACATCATTAAACGTGCCATGATTCACATACCCCCCCTCCTACAAAAAATCAATTCGCAAACACAAATGCTTCTTCAGGTCCACGATGAATTGGTTTTTGAAGTTCCCGAGGCAGAACTTTCTACAACAATACCGATGTTGACAAAGCTCATGGAGAACGTCTTAACTTTAAAAGTCCCCCTTGTTGTTGGGGTCGGTATTGGCAATAACTGGGATGAGGCCCACTAAACATGCCCAAAAATATAGAATCTTTAATCGATGGCTACAAAGAATTTCGACAACAATATTTTAGTGGTTCTTGTGATGTTTTTGAAGAACTCGTCCGTCACGGCCAAAGCCCAAAAGTCTTAATGATTGCTTGCTCTGACTCGCGCGTGGACCCTGCCATTGTCATGAACTGCAAACCGGGTGACTTATTTGTTGTCCGTAATGTTGCCAATCTTGTCCCCCCTTACGAAGCCGACAATGCGTATCACGGCACCAGTGCAGCCTTAGAATTTGCAGTTCGAGGATTAAAAATTCACCATGTTGTCATTTTTGGTCATAGTCAATGTGGTGGCATCCAAACCTTAATAAATCAAGCGGGGAAAGAGCATCTGCCTTACAGCTTTGTAACAAAATGGATGGAACTTGCTCAGTCCGCTTGTGACTACACATATACCCATCACGCACAAGCAACTCTTGAAGAAAAGGCTCATCTTTGCGGACATTACGCCATCATCAATTCTTTAAACAACCTCATGACTTTCCCATGGATCTCAGAAGGAGTAAAAGACAACACCTTATTCATTCACGGTTGGTTTCTCAATTTATCTACGGGTATCATTGATGCGTATAATTTTAAATCTAAGCAATTTGAAGAATTGGGTGGCGAGATCTTTTAGGAAACTATAGATATACTTAATTGGATTGCCATACTCTCCGTTATTGCGAGGAATTTAAAAAATTTAATAAGCCATGTATTTACACCTTTAGAAATAGTATTTATAAATACATAAAATTTATTAATATGATAAAAAAATTTTTCATCGTACGATTGTAGGTTTTTAAGAAAACAGGGTAAGGGGGATCTAAATCGTACTGAAAAGGATACGTCACATGAAAATATAGATCGTTTTTCCTCGCCTCTAGTTAATAAGGGAAGAATAACGCAATTATTCATGATGAATGGAAAATTTTCCCAACACTGCGTGTGTGTATCGTGATTTTACTTTGGTGCAAGCACCATTATCATTTGTTTGCCTTCTAAACGCGGGAACTGCTCAATTTTTGCAGTTTCCTCAAACATTTCACACAATCGCTTCAAAACTTCCATCCCAATTTCATGGTGAGAAATTTCTCGTCCCCGAAACCGCATGGTGATTTTAACCTTGTCACCGTCCTCAATAAATCGATGTATGGCACGACACTTAACTTGAAAGTCATTTTCATCAATACCTGGACGCATCTGAATTTCTTTGATATCAACGATTTTTTGCTTTTTCTTAGCTTCAGCACGTTTTTTCTGCTGCTCATACTTATACTTGCCGTAATCCAGAATTTTACATACTGGTGGCTCAGCATTCGGTGAGACTTCAACTAAATCTAATCCTGCTTTTTGTGCCATTTGCATGCCTTCAAAGCGAGTAACAACCCCTATCATCTCTCCATTTTCATCAACCAGGCGGACTTTTGGGGAGGTAATTTCTCCATTGACGCGCGGTCCATCTTTAGAGCTTGTCGGTTCATTTGGTAAACGTGCTATAACTATCTCCTTAATTTTCAAAAAAACTATACAGAATTACTATTAACACAACGCTTACTAGCCGGTCTAGACTTTGCTTAAAAAAAATATAGTTACAATTGTACAGTTTTGCTCTCTTTTCGCTAATTTTTTAAAAATATTTTAAAATTTTATCTAATCTCGTTGCTCTCTTTCATAAACTTCCTTTATGATTATGACAGGAATGATTTATTTTATGGATATGAAATCATGATTATCACTTGTCCTTCTTGCGATAAAAAATACTTAATCGAGAATCATTCGATGCCTGACAAGGGGCGACAAGTTCGATGTGGTGATTGTGGGACTATGTGGTGGCAAGAACCCTCAGATATTATGACACTTGATCCCAGTAAACAAGGGATCCGCGAAATAGATCGAATACCTCATAATATAAATCCAGGCTTAACTAAATTAGAAAAAACGATTGAGGCTGAAGAGAAACCTAGGGGGCTAAAGGCCTTTTTGCAAAACTACTATTTAGATTGGCTTATCATCGTCTTTGCGCTCCTTATCGTTGTTTATGTAACCTACCGTGAACGAGGAACTCTATTCGATCAGGCTCCCACCTTTAAGAGAGCTATCAATCCTCGAATAGGGGGCAATCCAGGTGCCCCCGGACCTGGACTCATGATACAAGGAATTAATTATGATGCGACACATCATAATAACCTACCCCACTTAATTGTTACCGGGGAACTTGTAAATGTTTCCACTCAATCCGTACCCGTGCCACCATTAACGATTACAATTACAGGGAAAAATAATGGGCAGGATATGGCGCCAAAATCTCACAAATGGCGACATACCAACAAGGGCGAACAGTTAATGCCGGGAGGTCGAATCCCTTTCCAAAGCATGACACAGCATCCTGGCTGGTCTAATATAGATAAGATTGACGTTAGTTATTAGCCAGAATTTACCTTTCGGTTTTATAAGGGTTGAATTAGTAAAAAGGCTTAAAATTGACATTATACATTGAAATAACTTGGCTGATCGTATAATTAGAAGCAAGATGAACCCCAAAAGTACCTTGCATAAAATATGAAATTATTTGACATATCCCTCCAAGATAAACACATATTGTGCTTAGGCGATCTCCTATTGGATCGATTCGTCTATGGAAACGTTCATCGAATATCCCCCGAAGCCCCAGTTCCTGTCTTAAAAATCAATCGAGATTTTCTCGCTTTGGGGGGCGCCGGCAATGTGGTGAGAAATTTATCTTCTCTCGGTTGTAACACTATATTTATTGGTAATATTGGTAAAGATGATGCAGGACAAAAGACCAAAGATCTCCTAAGCGACCTTCCTCATGTGAAGGCATATCTTACAACTGAAGGCCGCACGTCCGTAAAATCTCGCTTCATTTCTCATTCTCAGCAATTGTTAAGAGTCGATGACGAAATTGTTGCTATGCCTTCAGAAGGCATCCTCAAAAATTTAAAAGATATGGTTCTGGAGCATCTTCCTTCGACTCAAGTCGTTATTTTATCTGATTATGGAAAAGGGGCCCTACCGGCTGAACTCTGTCAATTTGTTATTCTTGCTGCAAAAGCTGCAGGTATTCCCACCATTGTCGACCCAAAAGGCCAAGACTTTTCAAGGTATAAAGGCGCTACACTCTTAACTCCCAATGAAAAGGAGTTGCGCGAAGTCTCCCTTACCCCCTTGCAATCGGATCAAGATATAGTAGATGCAATGGCGCAAATACGAGACCTTTATCTCGTCGACGGTGTTCTCGTCACCCGGGGAGCAAAGGGAATGGTTTTATTGTCGCCCTCTACGTCGAAGTCAACACCAGATCCCATACATATTCCTGCACAAGCCCGAGAAATTTATGATGTATCGGGAGCAGGTGACACCGTTATAGCAACCCTCTCGGCTGCCGTCAGTGTCGGACATTCATTTGAGGATGCGACAAGACTTGCCAACATAGCCGCTGGCATTGTTGTAGGGAAAGTTGGGACGGCCGTTGTCGGTCAGGAAGAACTAGCGAGTGCAGTTCTTAAGGCTGAACCGCTCACCCCTTCCAAAATAATGACTCTAGAGGAAGCAAAAAATCACACGCAAATCTGGCGACGTCATGGTTTAACCCTCGGATTCACCAATGGGTGTTTTGATCTTCTTCATTTGGGGCACCTTCATTCCTTAAAAGAATGTAAAAAGGGATGCGACCGCCTGATTGTGGGGCTGAATTGCGATACCTCGATTCAACGTTTAAAAGGCAAAAATCGACCTATTCAAGAAGAAAATGTTCGTGCCCATGTTTTGGCTGCTCTTGAATATGTTGATGCAGTTATCCTATTTGAAGAAGAAACTCCTTTGAATCTTATTACCTCTCTTTTGCCAGATGTGCTGTTTAAAGGAGCTGACTATACCGTTGATACTGTTGTAGGTGCTGACGTCGTTCACTTGAATGGAGGCAAAGTTCATCTCATTGATTTGAAACCGGGATACAGCACAACTGCAACCGTGGAAAAGATGCAACAGACTTGATAACCGCACCTCTTCATTCTTCACCACCTAATCTTTTATTGGTCCTTATAAGCCTTAATAACCTAGGCTTGTGTCAACAGATCTAACTTTGCTAGAATACCTTATGGCCTATGATGTTGCTAATTTTTGTGAGTTTTACTCAACACCCTTGGGGCAAGCTGCAGGTCACCAAATTCAGGCCTGTATTCTTGACATGTGGCCAGATCTTTCGGGGCAGCATGTTTTGGGTCTGGGTTATGCGTTGCCGTATCTGGACTTTTACCTCACACCTGCCGAACATATCGTTGCCTTAATGCCTGCTCAAAGAGGCGTGGTGTTATGGCCTGAAGCCGGCCCCTCACGTATTGCTTTAATTGAAGAAGGCTCGCTTCCCTTACCGGATCAATCCATTGACCGCATCTTAATGATCCATACGCTTGAACATACAGGACAACCCCGCCAACTCTTGCGCGAGGCCTGGCGAGTCTTAAATGGGCAAGGCCGGTTGTTGATTATTGTTCCCAACCGTCGAAGTATGTGGGCCCACCTTGATAGCACGCCCTTTGGTCACGGCCAGCCTTATACCATGACGCAACTCACCACCCTCTTAAAAAGCAACCTATTTACCCCTGTATCAACAAAACGAGCTTTATATATGGCCCCCAGTCAATCACGTTTGATGATGGCGAGCGCGCCTTTCTTAGATAAAATTGGCAACCAAGTTTTGCAGAAATTCTCAGGCATCGTCTGCGTAGAAGCGATGAAACAAGTTTATGCCGGCACCCCTATGCGCGTTCGAAAGCAGGCCCGCTCAACGTCTTTGGTGGGTGTTTAAGACAATCTCTTCTGAGGATTTTAGCTGATTTTTGAGTGCTTTTTGATCGTAAATAAGGCAATAGGACCCAATGAAACTATATTATCCTTAATAATGAGCGGTAAAGTAATATCATGAAGACCAATATTACTTAAGAACTTGCTTCCCGACACCACAAGTCCGGCTTGAGAGGCATTAATCACACCAACATCAACAAGTTCTTTCATCATTTTATCAATATTTTTAATTTTAACATCCATATTGCCGTGAATAGGGTCTTTTGTCTCAATCGCCCCTTCACCTTTAAGACCAAATGTTGCTCCACTTGGGAAAACCATTTGCGGCACGTCTGTTTTCAAAGTTAGGTGATGGGTCGTCATATCATAGATAAAGTCAAACAAAGCTATAGGGCCCGAGAAGGAAAGAAGGGGAAGCTTAACCTTAATATCTTTCAACATGACGTCGGAAATTTTTACTTGTGACTTTATGTGCGCGGTATCCAAAATTCCTTGCGCATTTTCAACGACTACAACATCCGACGATCTCACGTCTCTAGCCTGGATGTGGGCTAGTTTCCAATCCGTCCAACTTTGACGAACGGTTATCGTTTCAACGTCGATAACTTCTCCTGAAAAGGTGACACGAATATTTTTTAGCACAAGCTTATTATCCAACAAAGGCCAGGGAGAAACAGCCATAGAGTCAACGGCAACTGTCCCTTCTGATAAAATAATTTGGTTTTGCAAAATGCTTTTTAAAACAAGATGTTTACCATAATCGACAGCCATTGCTAAAATAAGGATGCTTAATGCAAATTGAATGGCTCGACTGCCCCATCGGCTGGGAATATTCTGTTTGTTATCAGCCATTTTTACCTCCTGTTGCATTCGCCAAGGCATAGAGTTTACGACTATTTTTCTCGATACAATTTTCTAATGTTTCCATAAATTCAGCACGGGGAAGGCCAGGATGAATTGGAGGAAGAAATTGAATTACAATTTGGCCGGGAAGCTTGATAGGACTACGCCGTCCCCAGAAAGAACCTGAATTAAGGGCAACCGGCACAACCGGAACGTTAAGATCTTTGTATAAAACACCAACACCAGCTTGGTAATTTCCAGGCACTCCAGGAGCACTGCGTGTTCCTTCCGGATATATCACAAGAGGCCGACCTTGATCTATAACACGCCGGGCACCATATATAAGACTTTTCAAAGCTTTTGCGCCTGCTCCTCGATCAATGACAACCATTCCCATTCGCCAAAAATAGAGGTTGATGAGAGGAATCCACATCAATTCACGCTTCAATGCATATCCAGGTCGATTCAACAAAATATGAAAAATGAGAGTTTCCCAAGCTGATTCATGCTTACACGCGACGATGCAGCCTCCCAGCGGCAAATTTTCAATTCCCTCAACACGATAGGATAATCCAACAATCATCCGAAGTAAACTCATAGTAACGCCTGCCCAAATGCGACCAGCCCAAAAAATTGCCCTTTGCGGTAAAATCATCAGGGGTAAAAATATGAACATAATGATAAATGAAGTTATATAAAATGCCGCATCAAATAAGACTGAGCGAAGAAATTTCACCATTTTTTATCCTTGCTTAATGATGCGTGGATTGTGATGCAATCAACAGAATTTTGCAATCTATTAATCCTATCGTGATATTTTCAATAAAAAAGCCCTGCAATTACGTGCAAGGCTTTTTTCATAATTTTAAGACTGAAGACATTAAAACTTATAGGAAATTCCCATTCTAAGCGATTGACTTCGAATTGTGCTTAATTGACTGTATGCATTACCATTTCTTGAATTAACGGCTCTTAAACTTGTGCCAAATTCATAAAAATAGTCAAAGCGTAAGTAAACATTTCTATGAATAACCGTTTCTAAGCCAACACCTGGTGCAAATGTAAATTTATTCTTTGAGGCTGTACCGGGAATTGTTTGGTTAAAACCATTGTTGAGAGTATCATTATAATTCCACTTACTTAAGTTCGTACCCAAAGTAATATATAGAAGGGTATTGGGCGTAAATAGATAACCTGCGCGAAAGGCCGCTCTAAAATAACCATCACGCTTTAAGGTGGCTTCACCAGGAGTTCCTGGATTTGCCATGCTATCCCGCAGTTTTGTACGGCCAAAAGTATATCCGAAATCGCCGCCAACATATAAACAACTTTGTACCCAACCATAGCCTCCATGAATGCCGATAATCCCATTGGAACTTCCAACTTGAATATCTCCACTGTTGGTTACACCAAACTGTTGTGATGTATTTGTCGCCGTTGTCGTGTCATAACCCGCATGCGCACCCAGGTAGAAACCCGTTGAAATATGAGCATTTGCATTGGTAAGAATTAATGTGCTTGCAACAAGTGCTAACGTTAGTTTTTTCATGATAAAATCTCCCTAAACTGAAAAAATTGCTTATACAAAATTTTAATTAAATTTTACTTTTCTTACTTAGTTTACAAATTTTGGGCTAAGAATGAATATGAATTGAGACGGAGATTTAAGTGAAAGTTAATAAGTGTGTTGATTGCGACACAATAGCACATAAGGATTAAGAACCAGAAAAGCCGTTTTTATACAAATTTAATATCTTCTTGATAAAAATGAATTCAAATCCTTCTCATTCGCTTCAACTTTCACAAGTTTTTTGTCGACAGATTTTTTCAAAACTGTCGACATTTTGTTAGGTAACGATTTCCTTATATTTAACTTGGCAAAGGGGGAAACTTAAAGTTTAGACCTAAGGTGAAAGTTTGATTTCGAATGTTATTATATTCTGTCACGAAATTACTGCTTGCGGATGTAGCCTTTATATCAGGTCCAAATTCGTAGGCATATTGCGCACGCACACGAACGTTACTTCCGACCCCAATTTCAACACCCAATAAAGGAGCCCAAGAAATACTTTTCGAAGTCCCTGTGAGAGTCACGCCATTTTGACTAAAACCGTTATCTAATGCTTTCCACTTGCCATAAATGGCATTCACACCCCCATATATCAATGTTCCTGGCACAGGAAAAGAACCAATACGCACGCCTATGGTAGTCGTTCCATTTCGAGTGAGAGTTTGAGCCCCCCCTGAAACACTAAATTGGTCATTATTGAGTTTTATGTTTTCAAAAGTATGACCTACTTCTCCACCCCAATATACTTGATGACTTACCCAACCATACCCTGCCTGAAGACCAAAATTAGAGGTAACTTCCCCTGCCATTATCTCCCCTCCAGGTGCCGGGTTAGGATATAGTAAATCAGCATTTGTCATATTGGCACCTAGGGACAAACCGACATACGCCCCTTTAAAACTGGCTGTTGAATAGGGAATTGCGGAAGTTTTGGCAGTTGGATTATAAGACGGATTAATTGCCGGTGTGTTGGCTTCACAGACAGATAAAATCACAACACTTGTAACAAAAGACGCGATAATGTTTTTCACGATAAATCTCCCTAAAAATAAAAAAATTATAATAAATTTTAATCTATTTCCCAACCAATTGTACTTTTTCTTTATAAAAATAAGTATTTTTACCAGGAACGCTAAAATTAATTTCTATAATTATTGTAACCTTTGCCCTATCCCTGAATATTAGAAAAACTATCCTGGCAGTGAATAATTTGCCTCATTAATCTAATAATTATTTTTTACAATTTACGAGTCAAACCGAACATTAGTGACTGATTAATGATGCGATCAAATTTCACCACCTGTGTGGGGTCATTTGGATTTGTTGCTGACACGCTGGGAATGAAATTTTGTATATATTCAAGGCGTGCGGAAAAACCCTCCTTAAAATTTAACTCAAAACCTAACCCGGGGGCTAAAGATGCTCTATTCGTTGAACCATTCAGCATTGGACCATATGTATATTGGTTATCAACGGCTTTCCAATTACTTTTAATCATGCCGAGGCGAGCGTAAACCATAGTCATTGGCGTATACAAATATCCCATAAGAAAAGATGCATGAAAATAACCACTTCTTCTGAGACTTTGAGTAATATTCATTGTAGTAAACGTATTATTAATATGTGTGTTATCAATAGAATAACCCACTTCTCCACCCCAATATAACTGATTTTCAATCCAACCATAACCGGTTAGCAAGCCAAAATTAGCTGCTGTGTTACTTAGACCAGTACTGGTATTGCTCAACCCATTTATAAATGGAGATGGTTGAGCAGTTACTCTTGCTTTTGTCGTACCACAACCAACAGTTACCCCAACATAAGGCCCCCCCTTGGTTGTTTGCAGTTGGGTCGCACTTGCACTAGCGATTAAAACAACTGTACTAATGATAAGCGATGAAATTAGCTTTTTCACGGAAGTTCCTCCTCATTTTAAACTGGCAAAAAAAATTTTAGACAAATTTTACTATTAATCTAAGAATAGTTTACAGCTTCTTAACGAAAAATAAATAGAAAATATGAGAGGGCGGGCGTTAAATTTATATTTGAGTTGAATACAACACAAGATCATACCAAGTATGAAAAAAACCCTGCACGATAAAGTGCAGGGTTTTCTTGTTTTACAGTCTTAAGAATTAAATTCTTAGAACTTGTAGGACAAACCAACTTTCGCGGATTGGCTACGAACGCGGCTGAAAGTAACAGAGCGTGCCAAAGCAGCAGCGCCATTGTTGTTTGCAGTTACACTTGGACCGAATTCATATGTGTATTCAGCGCGCAAGAAAACGTTCTTTTGAACGGCTGTTTCAATACCAAAACCTGGTGTGAAAGAGAAGCGATTCTTTGAACCGGCTCCTGCAGCAAAACCAGGTGCTTTATCATCCAATTTCCACTTGCCCCAGTTACCACCAAGGCGAATGTATGCCATTGTTGTTGGTGTAAACAAGTAACCAGCGCGAAGTGCTGCACCGAAGTAACCATTACGCTTGAATGTTTGTTGCAAACCAAAAGGTGTATTGTTTATCTTTGTATTTTCAAAAGTGTAAGCAATTTCACCACCAAAGTATGTGCAATTTTGAACCCAACCGTAACCAGCATGAATACCAACATTTGCTGCTGTATCACCATGAGCGAAAGTACCGGATGCGCCTTGGATAGCACCTTTTGCTGTTGTTGCGCCGTAACCAACGGCTGCACCAAGATAGAAACCTGTGTTAATATTTGCACTTGCTGCACTGATTGCAACTGTGCTTGCTACGAGAGCTAAAGCTAACTTTTTCATAATTTACGTCTCCTTCAGACTTTAAGTTATTATTTGTATAGATTGTGTCAGAACTAAATCTGACTATCTTTTTTTTCACACACCCTTTTTCTACCCTACAAGAGAGATCCCTAACAATATAATGTTAACCATTTCATTTCATAAAAACTTTATGTGTGTCTTGTACGCCACATCTCCATTTCCTTTATAAATATGGATTTATGATTTTAATGCTGTATTAATCCTTTGTTTTGGACCCTCTTGAATAATAAAAAACCCTCACTAGTATGAGGGCTCTTTAATGCATAGGCTTAAAGCCAACTGTTTAGAACTTATAAGATAATCCCATTTTTCCTGATTGAGTTCGTAAGACACCGGCATTGGTGTAAGCGTTAGAAACGGAATTGTTGGTCGCCCGAATACTGGGCCCAAATTCATAAACATATTCAACACGTACGTAAACATTTGGATGAACCGCGGCTTCCAACCCAAAACCAGGGGAAAAAGAAAGACGCGTCTTGCTACTTTTTCCAGATCGCGCTGTGTTAAACTGACCATTTAAAGAATCAGTGATACTCCATTTGCTGAAGTTACCCCCGAGTCGAATATAGAAGTGTGAGTTTGAAACAAACATGTATCCTCCGCGAAATGCCGCTTGTACATATCCCGTTCGCTTCAGCATCATTTGCCCTGACGTGCCAAAGAAGTCTATATTATCGCTAATTTTAGGATTATCATATGTGTAGGCAAATTCTCCCCCAAAATAGAAACAATTTGCAACCCAGCCATACCCTAAGTGCGCACCAATGTTAACAGCCGTCGTCCCAACATCTCTTGCCCCAGCAGCTCCTCCTGTAAATACACCAGCAGCATTAGCTTTTGTTGTTGATAATCTCGCAGAACCGGCCCCATAGCCTGCGGACATGCCAAAATAAGAACCCGTTGTTATATTTGCATTGGTGGCACCCATACAGATTGTGGTGGTGACAAGAACGGCAACCCACTTATTCATGATAAATTCCCCCAACATTTAAATTTAGTTTTGCAAAATTTTAACCAAATTTTATTATCTTCCTAAGATTAGTTTACAGTTTCTTAACAGAGAATAAAGATGAATTATGAGAGGGCAATCATAAATGTTGAGAAGTGTGTTGATTGCGACACATTGGCACATATAGGGGGGAATAATAAGAAGGCCTCGCACCATTAAGCGCGAGACCTTCTTACAGTTAATAGCTAAGAAATAAATTCTTAGAACTTGTAGGACAAACCAAGTTTCGCAGATTGGCTGCGTACGCGGTTGAAAGTAACCGTACGTGCAGCTGCACCCGCACCATTGTTTTTTGCAGTCACACTTGGACCGAATTCATATGTATATTCACCACGTAAATATACATTCTTGTGCACTGCTGTTTCCAAACCAAAACCGGGTGCAAATGATAAGCGATTTTTAGAACCAGCGCCTGCAGGAACACCAGCCACGCCTACATTGTCATTAAGTTTCCACTTACCCCAGTTACCACCAAGTCGAATGTACGCCATTGTAGCTGGTGTAAACAAGTAACCAGCGCGAAGCGCTGCACCGAAGTAGCCATTACGCTTGAAAGTTTGTTGCAAAGTACTAGGATTATTGTTTATCTTTGTATTTTCAAAAGTGTAAGCAATTTCACCACCAAAATATGTGCAATTTTGAACCCAACCATAACCCGTGTGGATACCAATATTAGCAGCAGTATCGCCATGAGCAATATTTCCTGTGAAAGAATTATTTCCTGTTGCTGTTCCTTTGGCTGTTGTTGCGCCATAACCAACGGCAGCACCTAAATAAAAGCCTGTTTTAATGTGGGCGCTTGCAGCACCTATGCTCAATGCGCTTGCTACGAGAGCTAAAGTTAACTTTTTCATATCCTAACTCCTTTACGTTAAATATTAACAATTTATTACTAAACAATTAATCATATTTTACTTTTACACAACAATAGAATTACATATTAAATATGGCACAATCAATTTTATTGATGTTCTTATTTTTTACAAAATACTTATGTGTGACTTAAGAATCACATTCATAAATTATTAATAATTATTAATAAACACTTAACGCAAACGTTTTTTACTTTGTAAAAGCTAATAAATTGAAGAGATAAAGGTTAAGGCTCTGAAGCCTTAACCAGAAAAAAGTGGAATAAACATTTCTTGGAAATGTGATAAATGGAAAACAATTAAAGCGGAAAATTACTGACTCAAAATAAAGGTCTCGATAGCAACCACGGCAGCCGTGATGTCTGTATTGGTCCCCCCGGCTTGTGCAAGATCCGGACGCCCGCCACCGCCACTGCCTCCGATAGCTTTAGCCCCCGCACGCACAAGGTCTATAGCGCTGATGCGGCTGGTCAAATCAGGGGTCACACCAATAAGTAAGGATACCTTGGCTTCGCTAACGCTTGTTAAAACAACAACTCCACTGCCAATTTTTTGTTTTATATTATCCATGAGCGGTTTTAAATCATTGGCTGACACATCTTTTACATGAAGCTCATAAAGATCAATATCGCCAATTTTTCTCCCTACCGCTTCTTGGTTCATTGACTTTCGTTGGAGTTCGGCGACTTGTCGCTCGAGAGATTTTTTTTCTGTTATTAAGGCATCAATACGCCCCGGAAGTTCCAGGGCCGTTGACTTGACCAATGCACTCACTTCAGCCAATGTCGACTCTGCAGTCGTCACATAGTCTAATGCTACGAGCCCAGTGAAAGCTTCGATGCGTCGAATACCGGCAGAAATGCCTGATTCGTTAATGATTTTAAAAAGACCAATGTCTCCTGTACGATTGACGTGCGTACCGCCACAAAGTTCTATTGAAAATGGCGCCTCATCCTCCGGCACCATTCCCATGCTCAACACCCGAACCTCATCTCCATATCTTTCCCCAAATAATGCCATTGCTCCCTGGCTAATGGCTTTCTCGGCATCCATGAGGTGTGTTTGCACCTCATGGTTCGAAATAATATGATGATTGACTAACTTCTCGACGGTCAGAATTTCTTCACGGCTCATAGGACGTGTATGGGTGAAGTCGAACCGCAGACGGTCCGGAGCCACCAATGAACCTTTTTGGGTAACATGTGTTCCTAAGAGTTGTCGCAAAGCCGCATGCAACAGATGGGTGGCTGAGTGATTGGCCCTTAAGAGAGCACGTCGATTTCCATCAACCGTCAGTTTAACAACATCCCCTTTGGTTAGAGTCCCTTTAATCACCTGACAAACATGAACATGTAAACTCGCCCCTTGCTTGAGGGTATTCAAAATATTGATTTCAGCGCCGGATACCGTTAATAGGTGTCCCTGATCTCCCATTTGACCGCCGGATTCTGCATAAAATGGAGTTTGGTTAGCAACCAACAAGACCTCTTGACCCGAAGTGGCTTGGTCCCGTCGTTGGCCATCTTTTAAAATAGCTTGAACAATACCTTCCGCTTCCAAAGTTTCGTAGCCTAAGAATTCTGTTGCGCCAAATTCTTCATGTAAATCATACCATATTTGCTCATTCTTTGATTCTCCTGACCCGGCCCATGCGGCACGAGCTGCTGCCTTTTGCGCTGCCATCGCTGATTCGAATGTTAGCATGTCAACGGTGCGCTCGGAGCCTTTTAGAACATCTTGTGTCAAATCCAAGGGGAAACCAAAGGTATCATAGAGTTTAAAAGCAACTTCGCCGGGCAAGGGATCGCTAGGAGCCAAAGAAGCTGTAGCTTCATTTAGTAAGCGTAAACCCCGCTCCAATGTTTGACGAAACTTTTCTTCTTCTAACCGGAGATTCTCAACAATTAAGGATTCCCCACGGATCAATTCGGGATAGGCGGCCCCCATCAAATTAATTAATGTGGGCACTAAGCGCCACATTAAAGGATCTTTAGCCCCTAAAAGATGAGCATGACGCATGGCGCGACGCATGATTCGGCGCAAGACATACCCCCGCCCCTCATTACTAGGCAGAACTCCTTCCGCCAACAAGAAAGAACTTGCCCGCAAATGATCGGCAATGACGTTGTGAGATTGTCGATGGGCCACATCCTTTACGCCTGTTAAGTCCATAGAAGCCTGAATGAGGGTTTGAAAAAGATCAATATCATAATTATTGTGCACACCTTGTAAAGCCGCAGCTATACGCTCTAGCCCCATACCTGTATCTACGGAAGGTTTTGGAAGGTTGACACGACGACCATCGGCCAATTGTTCATATTGCATAAAAACCAGGTTCCAAATTTCGGTAAATCTGTCACCATCTTGATCAGCACTGCCCGGAGGACCGCCAAAAATCTTATCCCCATGATCATAGAAAATTTCCGTACAAGGACCACACGGCCCTGTATCTCCCGCTGACCAAAAATTATCAGAAGTTGCGATGCGAATAATCCGATCATCAGAAAAACCGGCAATTTTCTTCCATAATTTTGCGGCTTCCTCATCTTCAGCATAAACCGTAACCAAGAGACGCTCTTTGGGTAAATTAAAGTGATTCGAAACCAAATCCCAGGCAAAAGAAATTGCCTCTTCCTTAAAATAATCCCCAAAAGAGAAATTGCCCAGCATTTCAAAAAATGTATGGTGTCGTGCTGTATACCCTACATTTTCAAGGTCATTATGCTTACCACCTGCCCGCATACACTTTTGAACAGTAGTGGCCCGACTATATGCTCGTTTCTCTGCACCGGTGAAGACATCCTTGAATTGAACCATCCCCGCCGTTGTAAATAAGAGTGTCGGATCATTACGCGGAATAAGCGGGGACGATAACACATGCTCATGGCCTTGCGTCTTAAAGAATTGCGTAAATGTGGATCGGATATCTGTAAGGCTTCGCACAATCTACCTACGCCGCATCTTCCATCATAGCTTCCGGTCCTGCAATCATTGCTTCAGCAACAACGCCCGTATTATCCCGAACAGCTTTTTCAATTTCTGCAAACATCTCCGGATTCTCTTTCAAAAATGCACGTGTGGCCTCTCGACCTTGACCGATACGTTGACTTCCGTAAGAATACCAAGAGCCTGACTTGTCAATAACACCGGCTTGAACGCCAAGGTCTATGAGCTCACCTGTCTTTGAAATGCCCTCTCCATACATAATGTCAAAATCAACAACCTTAAAAGGAGGCGCCATCTTATTTTTTACAACCTTAACGCGCGTTTGATTGCCCGTAACCAGGTCCTTATCTTTAATCGCCCCAACTCGACGAATATCGAGACGAACGGAAGCATAGAACTTTAAGGCATTTCCACCTGTTGTTGTTTCCGGATTGCCGAAAACAATACCAATTTTTTGACGAATCTGGTTAATGAATATGACCATACAGCCTGTCTTAGAGATTGATCCTGCCAATTTACGCAAGGCCTGACTCATGAGACGCGCTTGCAACCCCATGTGGGAATCTCCCATATCTCCTTCAAGTTCAGCTTTCGGAACAAGCGCCGCCACACTGTCTATAACCAAAACGTCGATTGCGCCACTGCGCACCAACGTATCCGCGATTTCCAAGGCTTGCTCACCAGTATCAGGTTGAGAGATTAAGAGTTCATCTAAATTAACACCTAATTTCTTTGCATACCCAGGGTCAAGAGCATGCTCTGCATCAATAAATGCGCAAGTCCCACCAATTTTTTGTGCTTCGGCAACAACATGGAGAGTTAAGGTTGTTTTTCCTGAAGATTCAGGGCCATAAACCTCAATAATCCGACCTTTTGGTAACCCGCCAATGCCCAAAGCAATATCAAGACCTAATGAACCTGAAGAAATGACTTCAACATCGACAGCACTGTCTCGTTGACCCAATCGCATAACCGATCCTTTACCAAAAGCGCGCTCAATTTGTGACAGAGCTGCATCTAAAGCTTTGGTTTTATCACCGCGAGATAAATCATTAGACATTGGACATTCTCCCTTTAAATATTAAATTGTTTTTTTGTATTTTCTCTTCAAATTACACAGCCATACCTAACAAAATCAGCAGCGAAAGCTAAGCAGTACTTTGATATGAATTATACGCTAAAAGCGCCCCTTAAAGCCATCTGTGTATTTTAAACTGAAGAGCTATAGTTCCTGACTTAGTGTTAGCACTTCTTTAACTTTAGATGCTAGGTCTTTTAGTGTAAATGGTTTCGGCAAAAAATGAATTTTTGCATTATGATCTAAATTTTTTCGGAATGTATCCTCCGTATAGCCAGAAATAAAAATTGTTTTCGTATCTGGATAAAGATCTCGAATCCTTTTACTTAACGTTGGCCCATCCATTTTGGGCATCACAACATCCGTAACCAACAAATCAAAGCATTCGCCCTGGCTTAAAATCTCAAGAGCAGACTCCCCGCTATCCGCTTCAATCACCCGGTATCCTTTTTCACGTAAAGCCCGGGCACTAAACATACGGACAGCATCTTCATCTTCCACAAGCAATATTGTTCCGGCTCCCGTCAAATCTCCTGAAGGAGATTCAACATGAGGAATATGAACCTCTTCTTCACCACCCGCATGTCGGGGCAATAAAATTTTGAAGCTCGTACCTTCATTTACAACACTGTCGACTAAGACAAATCCACCCGTTTGTTTCACGATACCATAAACCGTGGACAAACCAAGACCCGTCCCTTCACCGACTTCTTTCGTAGAAAAGAAAGGTTCAAAGATATGCTCTAAGTGTTCTGGAGGGATACCGTGACCAGTATCTATCACCTCTATCATCACATAATCACCTTTTGCTACCAAGTCATGCCCCATGCGCTGTTGCTTCAAACATTGAAAATTACTGGTCCGAATAGTAAGAGCTCCCCCCCGGGTAATAGCATCGCGGGCGTTAACCACCAGATTAATAATGACTTGTTCCAGTTGGCTGACGTCGACCTTTACGGGCCACAAATCACGACCATGAATCATTTTCAGTTCTATTCCTGCCCCAATTAATCGTCGCAAGAGCGTTGAAAGATCTGCTAGGTTATCTGTAATATGAACAACCTTAGGTTGTAAAGTCTGTTGTCGTGAGAATGCGAGCAATTGACGCACCAAGTTGGCCGCTCGATTCGCATTTTGTTTAATTTGCATCACATCGGTATAAGCAGGATCATTAGGCAAATATCGTTGAAGCAAGAGGTCACAATAGCCAATCATCGCTGTTAATAAATTATTGAAGTCGTGGGCAATTCCGCCAGCCAGTTGCCCCACAGCTTGCATTTTTTGCGACTGAATAAATTGCCGTTCTAACCGTTTTTGTTCCGAGATATCCAGGAATTGGAGCATCAAAACAGAGGCTTCATCTTCTTGAGGCAAATGTGAGACATAAGTTGTAGTGTGAATTTTCCCCTCATCAAACCTTATTTCGAAAGGAGATGGAGGCGTTGTGCGCTCAAATGCCCGGCGCAGTTTAGTTGTTGTTTCTGATCGAACAGCAGGATGAATCATTTCAAAGAAGTCTTGACGTGGCTTAACCTCCCCAACCATCAGTGTAAAGGCAGGGTTATAATCGATAATTTGCCCCTCCCCCCCAATAATAACAGCTGGAATAGGTGCTTCGGAAAAAGCCTGTTTAAAAACGCCAGCTCCGGCACCCGTCGTCAGAAGACTGTCTGGCCGACAAAAAAGCAGGGGCTGAGACTTTAGAGATGTTAACGCCAACATTTTAAAGGGAACGGAATGGGGACTTCGCACAGAAATTAGAGATTTTCCTTGGGCCCACTCATCCCCTAAAAAGGTCTCAAGCGCAGTTCCTAGCAACCCCTCACGAGGCAAGCCGATCCAACGACAAAAAGTATTATTCGTCCCCATAATGAGTCCATTTGCGTCTGTATAAACGATAGCGATTGGTGCTTTATCAACAAAAGACTCAAGGGCCCCATAGTTATGCTTAAGCTGATTATGGCTCGAAAAATGAGGTGTGATATCTCGCAATGCTGCCATGAGGCCTTTGCGTCCAAAGTATCCCCCTATTTCTAAGGGAGCCGTTGCCATTAACCACCACTTTTGATCCTGCCCCAAACCATTTCCACCCCCACTTACCAAAATCTCACCCCGCAAACGATCTTCTATCATCGTTTTCAACTGCGCCGCTTCTGGCGTTGGGGCGATGCGCGTTAATATTTTTCGCAAAAACTCCTCTTGATTGGGATAGGTATTGGGATGCGTCGTCCAAATTGATTTACCAGAGTCATCGAAAATGGCTGCTTCAATGGCCGGTGTCAGCGTTGAAATGCCCGCATGAATGAGTTTTAACTTTTGTTTATAAATATTTTGTTGTCGGTTACCATATACCCAGTATGCCATTGTCGCCACAGATACGATGCCAATCATAACAAGGCTAAACCACTCGAGCTTGCTTGTCGCATGGGCACTTAAATAGCTAAATGCACCACACCATATGAGCGTCCCCAATATAACAAAAAGAGATCCTATTTGTGGCAATTTCGACTCCGATACCCTGAGAGAGCAATACTACCTCCCAAAATCAACAATATGATAAGTAGAGAAGCTTCCGTTGGAATTTTATATATATCCATCATCAGCATTTTTATTCCAACAAAACAAAGGATAAGTGCAACACCTGACTTTAAATAATAAAATCTTTCTACAGCATCCGCCAATAGAAAATAAAGAGAGCGCAACCCAAGAATTGCAAAAACATTCGATGTGTACACAATAAAGGGATCTAGGGTAATCGCAAATATGGCAGGGACCGAATCAATCGCGAAGAGAAGGTCGGAACCTTCAATAAGCGCTAATGCTACAAACAAAGGCGTGGCCTGCCATCGCTTAGGGTGATCCTTTGATCGAACCCATAGCTGTTGACCCTCTATTTTTGGGGTTAAGGAAATATAACGCTGTAAAAAAATAATAATAGGGTGAGTTTCAACCTCGAAGCGCTTTTCAGTTAACCAAAATATTTTGAGACCTGAGTATAATAAAAAGGCGCCTAAGGGATAAAGAATTTGATGGAAATAGGATATGAGCGTAATCCCAAAATATATCATAAGCCCCCGCAAAATAAGGGCCCCAAAAATACCCCAAAATAAAACACGATGCTGATATTTCAAAGGAATAGAAAGAGTTCGAAAAACAACAGAGAAGATGAAAATGTTGTCGATACTTAAGGATTTTTCAACAAGATAACCACTGAAAAATTCTAATCCTTTGTCGTGTCCCATAACAAAGGAAAGGCCTATTCCAAAAGCCAAGGAAAGAGCAATCCATATAAACGACCATTTCAAAGCTTCCCGGGGGGCGACAACATGAGCATCTTTATGAAATACTTTTAAATCAATCCAGAGCATTGCCAATACCAACACATTAAAAATAATCCAAAAAAGAGATGTATTTCCCATGCTAACCACTTTCAAAGGGTTGGAATAATTCTGTTAATGAATTTATCATAGACTTGAATTCGAAGAAGAACCAGAGGCATAAAATAGATGCAAATCACACCATCACTTTTTATTGATGAAAAAGAAATCAGCGAATCGTTTATCCGAGCCAGTGGACCCGGCGGACAAAACGTCAATAAAGTTTCGACTGCTGTGCAAATTCGCTTTGATATCCTTCACTCTCCTTCATTGCCCGAAAATGTTCGCGCCCGTCTTTTAGTCATGGTGCGCAGCCGTCTTACAAAGGAAGGTGTGCTGATTATTACCGCGAGGCGCTACCGCACCCAGGACCAAAATCGCCAAGATGCCCGAAATCGCTTAGCCGAATTGATCTACCGCGCCACCATTCCTCTCGTAAAGCGCATTCCCAGCAAACCAACGCGAACATCTAAAGAAACACGCCTTGCCGCCAAAGCCCGTCGTAGCCAGGTAAAACAGGGACGACAAAATATTAGGAAAGATAAAGAAGAACTCTCTTAAATTCAAATATATCTAAATAAATTTTTTTCAAATTATTAAAACTAAAAATTGCTGACATGCTTGCTTTTTTTAATAAATTTGCGTATTATTACCTTGCTTATAAATATTTTATACCCTGAAATTTGAATTGCAGATTTTCAACCCCCGTAAATTAAAGGAATTACCGATGAAACAATTCTTATATAAACTTTTCTCTATGTTTTTGGTCATGGGGTCTGTTTTTGGAACTGAACAAAGGGAAGAAAAACTTTTAAATCAAAAAGGTGCCATTTACTCAATTGCGAATGCCTATGAAAATCATGGGCCTGATCATAAACCCGCTCTTTTTGTTGATATCGATATAACATCTAATACAGGAACACCCAGTCAAGCGCGCAATGTACCAGCCCTATTTGCCGAAAAAGGGTGGGAAAATAATGACCAACTCGCACGAGCTTATAGATTTGGCACTCCTTATCTTATATGTAATGGCGAGAAAGTCGAATACCCAAGGATATATACGAAGGAAGAACCTGTTAAATATCAACTCATAGAAAAGCAAGAGGAGAAGAAATTTAAGGGAAACACCAGAGTTAGTAATACGGATCTTTTTCCTGGTGATAAAGTCTCTGTCTGCAACGTAGAAATTTTTGAGCGGCCAGACGGTACAGTCTTAAATAAATCCTCTCTTTTATATGAGGGCGTAGTTATGTTCTATTTTGATAGGAAACCTATTACAGCTGAAGAATTAGTGAGCAAACCTCTAAACACGCCGGCAGAAGTTGCTATATTTTTAGTTGAAAATGAGCAGAGTAAAGTATTTAAAGAAATTCTTTATCCTGTCACTGTGGCAGAAATTACAGCACCGACCTTTTTATTCGACTTTTGTCGTGAACATGGAAAGGAACATCAAGCTCGCAAACTAGGCAAGATTCAAATGCGGCACGCTTATTCAATCTATGAAGCCACCCCGACAACACGTGTCATTTGTGCAGCAATTCCTCCCCGACAAACTATTTATTCTGGGCCACACGAAATACTTTTAAAAGAAAGGCAAGATCTACGCGAGGGTCTCGGTATTGGTAAGAAAAATCGGCCAAACTGCTCGACTTACAATGCAGACACTGGCCTTCCTGCCAATTATCGTATTATTGGATAGACGTTCTCATAAATTATATCCCGGTCGGCATGCACCGGCCGGAATAGACAACAGCTAAATAATTTCTAAAATATTGCATAAGCTAGGACTGCACCCACAACAATGGTCCATGAGATGAGCCAAGTAAACCATTTCATTGCCGGCATCAAATTATCATTAGCAGAAGCTTGGATAATTTGATAAATCATTCCTTTTGTTGGGTCAGGCATATCACCAGGACGTCTAGCGGCTGCATTGCGAATTCTATTCCTACTTGTTTCAATCATTTACTTTTCTCCTCTAGACGTTTTTCCATAGGTATATATTCCCGATACCCTTTCCCTATATACAGCTGACGGGGGCGCCCAATTTTTTGCATGGGATCCGCAATCATTTCTTTCCATTGGGATATCCAACCGACTGTACGGGCAATTGCAAAGAGAACCGTAAACATGGAAGTGGGAATGCCCATTGCTTTAAAAATAATGCCTGAATAAAAATCAACATTGGGATAAAGTTTTTTCTCAATGAAATATTCATCTGCAAGTGCTATACGCTCCAACTCCATAGCTAGCTGGAGAGTCGGATTATTTTTTATACCAATCTCACCCATAATCTCATGACACGTTTGACGCAGAACATGAGCGCGGGGATCATAACTCTTGTAAACACGATGTCCAAATCCCATTAACCGGAAGGGATCAGACTTATCTTTAGCCCGCTTGATAAATTCAGGAATTCGATCTACATGACCAATTTCTTCCAGCATTCGCAGAACCGCCTCATTGGCACCCCCGTGTGCGGGGCCCCACAAGGCTGCAATTCCCGCTGCAATGCAAGCAAAGGGATTGGCACCACTCGAACCAGCTAAGCGTACGGTTGACGTCGAAGCATTTTGTTCATGATCAGCATGGAGAATGAGAATGCGATCAATAGCCCGAGCCCAGAGAGGATTAATCTGATAAGGCTCCGAAGGGGTTGAAAACAACATATTGAGCATATTTTCAGAATAGCTTAAATGATTTTGCGGGTACACAAAAGGCTGACCAATAGAATATTTATAAGCCATACCAGCGAGCGTAGGCATCTTCGCAATTAGACGTAAAGCGGCAATTTGACGTTGATTAGGATCTTGAATATCTAAACTGTCATGATAAAATGATGACAGCGCCCCCACAACACCCACCATAATCGCCATAGGATGCGCATCGCGACGAAATCCGCGATAAAAAGCACTCACCTGTTCGTGTACGAGGGTATGCTTGTTAATAGATTGAACAAATTCAATTTTTTGGGTAGCTGTCGGAAGTTCACCATAAAGAAGCAAATACGAAACTTCCATAAAGTCACTTTTCTCAGCCAATTGTTTTATGGGATACCCCCGATAAAGCAATATTCCCTTGTCACCATCGATAAAAGTGATTTCTGAGCGGCAACTGGCTGTAGACACAAAGCCAGGATCGAAGGTAAAGAGGCCCGAGGTTGCAAAGAGATCCTGAAGATCGAGAACTCCAGGTCCATCAGTTCCAACATAAACCGGAAGATCTACGGTTTTTCCTTGATAACTCAACTGAGCAAATGTTTGAGTTTTAGGTGCCACCATGATCATTCTTTCTTCCCTTAATTTTAAAAGTAGCGAGAAAAGCAAATTAGGGGCAATAACGAACGATTACCCACATTCCTACTTTCAACTTTACGCCTGAAAGGTAAAGGAATCAATAACACGACCGGGAATAATTTTAATTTCTCCCAAATTACGTTATTCAAAATCTTTCTGAAGTGTGTTGCGCACAGACTCTAACATAATTGCCTTAAAAGTGAAATCAGGGTGCGTCATTTCAACGATTATATCTTGATTAGGCTTTGAAAAATCAGCGATTTGTTCTTGTGTAAAAGCCCAATGGATAAAATGAATTGCCGATGTCTTTCCTGACTCCGTTGTTCGGTTGGGATCCTCCTCGGGAAGTGATTGCAGGGTGTGCCCTGCAAACCGAAGGTATAAATGATGTTCAATACCCCCAAGTTTTCCCAAGACCTCTGCACGACGAATGGGATCATCAATCTCAATCATAAAGGTTGCCACTAGTTCTTTACCTTGAGGCATCAGGGGGTTGTAAGCCAAGAGCTCATCGGCCATTTGAGCATCCCCCCCTTTTTCGATGTAGAGCATTTCTTGCACCTGCCACCAAAGGGTATCGTAGTTTTCAAAGAAAAGTGTTGCCTCCGCCCCTAAGGGAACCCGACGATTTTTCTTAATAGCAATTGTTTCTTGACGCATCTGTTCCCGGACTCTGCGAAAAACTTCAATGGGAAGAATGTCTTCTGCTGTTAAGCATTTTTTCATCATGATTTCTTTCAATCTTTAAAAACTTATTCTTTTATTCATCAAAGCCTAAAGACACGAGGGGTAAAAAATAATCAACCTAAAGCTTTATAGCCCATAAGCGTGGGCAAATATCTCAATAGGATGAGCGTTTTCACTTACAAAATTAGAATCTAATTTTTCCATGCCCTGGCGAATATGTGTAGCTGCCAGAGGGCATTCAGATAAAACGAGACGGTTCTGATTCTTTAAAGCCTGTTGTGCTACCGGCTTGCCAACCTTTAAGGCAATATCAAAATTTTCGACCTTCAAGCCCCATGCTCCTCCATGACCGGAGCATCTTTCAATAACTTGCAAATCAATATCCGGAATCAAGCGAAGCAATTCCGCTGCTTTTTGACCCATATTTTGAGCCCGCGCATGACAGGCAATATGAACCGTCACGCCTTCTGTTAGCGGCTTAATGCCTTCTACTAACCCTGGCCCTTTAGCCAAACTTACCATATATTCCGTAATATCCTTCGTTGAATGCCCTAAAAGATTTACATTTTCGTCATTGGGCAGAATTAACGGCCACTCCGACTTCAGCATCAAAGCGCAAGATGGCACAAGAGCAATGACTTCGTAACCTTGATCAATCCATGGTCTTAATTCGCCCGCAACACGCTTTGCGGCTTCAGCCACACCAGCAATATTACCTTGCTCCAATAAAGGCATTGCGCAACAACCAGGATAAATAACTTGGGTTTCAACGCCGTTGTGAGCCAAAACTTTGCGCGTCGCAAGACCTATATTAGGGTTATTATAATTCCCATAACAGGTGGCATAAATAACGACTTTGCGCCCATAAGCAGGAGCTGCCTTATTGAGGGACAAGGGTTCACGGGTTTGGCGAACGAGAGTTTTAGCGTGAAACTGAGGCACAGCGGCTTCCCGATGAATTCCCAATGTCTTTTCCAAGAGAGGGCGTGTGATTTTATTGCCTTCTTTTGTCGCCCAATTCGCCAGGGGAGCTACAGTTTTACCTACCGTACCCGCCAAATCTGTATTTGCTAAAATCTGCGTCGAAAAAGGTACTTTGCCCGCAGCAAACTCCATCGCCCGATAGCGCAGCATAAGGTGGGGAAAGTCGATATTAAATTCATGTGGAGGCGTATAGGGACACTTTGACATGTAACACAAGTCACATAAGGTACAAGCTTCAACAGGGGGCGCAAAATCAGCACTAGCAACAGAATCTAATTCCCCGGTGGGCGCCGCATCAATTAAATCAAATAACCGCGGAAAGGTATCACACAAATTAAAGCAGCGACGGCATCCGTGACAAATGTCAAAGACCCGCCGCATTTCTTCGTCTAATTTATCCGCATCTAAATAATCGGGATGAGTCCAATCAATAGTATGACGCATGCAATGAGCACCTCTACCCTAGCTCATGGTCTCCAAAGCTCTTTGGAATCGACCGGCATGAGAACGTTCGGCTTTCCCTAAAGTTTCAAACCAATCTGCAATTTCTTCAAACCCTTCCTCACGGGCAGTACGAGCCATACCTGGATACATATCTGTGTATTCATGTGTCTCTCCCGCGATCGCAGCTTTCAAATTCAAAGAGGTATCGCCAATCGGCAAGCCCGTTGCCGGATCCCCAACAGCTGCAAGAAACTCTAAGTGACCATGTGCATGCCCGGTTTCACCTTCAGCTGTTGATCTGAATACACTGGCAACATCATTATGACCTTCAATATCTGCTTTTTGCGCAAAATAGAGATATCGACGATTGGCTTGTGATTCCCCAGCAAAGGCTTCTTTTAAATTTTGTTCCGTCTTACTTCCTTTTAAAGACATACTTTCCTCCTCAAATTAAGCGATTTGTTCAATGAGTACTATCAGCTAAGTAAGGGGGAAACGTCAAGGGATATAGTGGCTTATATGAATTCTTGGGCTAAAATTCTTGAAGTTTAGGCAATAATATCGGGAACCAGAAGGCCATCAATTTTTTGGATTTGATCTTTTACAAGTATTCTTCGCTTCTTTAAGCGGTGAACTTGAACGTCGTTTTGGTGGCTATCAAGGGACAAATGAGAAATTTCGTCCACCAGCTGACGATCTTCCTTTTTGAGTTTGTCCAGCTTGTGCTGTAATTCTACAACCATACTTGGTTCTAGTGCCATTATTCCATAATACCCATATTATTTTGTAGTAATCTATATAATCACTTCTTAATCAAATAAACAACATAAATAATAAATACTACATTTAGTGTTAATTGAAAACTAGAAAGAAGATTAATGGTGCCCAGAGCCGGGATCGAACCAGCGACACAGGGATTTTCAATCCCTTGCTCTACCAACTGAGCTATCTGGGCATACGTTTACACATTAGGCCTCCCAGACATAGTAAATCTTGACTGAATTGTCTAGATGAAAAATGGCATTGAAACGGAAACTTTGAAGTGAAAGGGCACCAAACCTAATGGGACTGCTGTCGATCTCGAATCCATTTCAGGCAGGCATCGCGATTGGGCTGAAAATTTTGAGCAATCCACCAGGCTTCACACTGTTTCAAAAGGTCGCCCAATTTGGGACCTTGTTTTACACCCATCCCCACAAGATCTTTGCCTTGAATAGGAAAGGTAGGATGCCGCCAAGATGCCGAAACATTTAAAGTTGCGTCAAGAATAGATCTTGTCGAACCTACAGCGCGCAAAGTTAGGCTTAATCGAGTCAAATCTTCAAACCATTCAGCACCATCATGATAGAGATTTGCATAGATCGTCTTTTCAGAACTGGGATAATACTCTAAACGATTTTGACAATATTGAAGGTAATTCTTTTGGTCTCGCGAAAGTCTTAAAGTTTTCGCCAGAGCCATAACGTCAATTTTGGGTAAAGAAAGGGCCGCTAAACGACACATTACTCGGGGGACTTTCTCAAAATTTAAAAGAGACTCGAAGGCATCAAGATTTATGGAGTGAGGCAAAATCAGGGGGGCAATACCCGCTTTGCTTAACAAACGAAGACTTGATAAAGGATCAGGGGCCGATAAAAGCTTCAAAAATTCATACCCGATACGCTCTCGCGACAAATCCTTTAGCCCCTGATGTAAAGCTGTACAGGCCTGTATTGCCTCTAAGTTGACAGGACCTTGGCCATACCAAGCTAAGAAGCGAAAGTATCGTAAGATGCGCAAATAATCTTCTTGAATGCGTGTATGGGCATCGCCAACAAAGCGAATCATCCCAAATTTAAGATCTTCTAGACCGTGAAAGTAATCGTAAATAGTCCCTTGGACGTCCGCGTAAAGCGCATTAATAGTGAAATCCCGACGGCTTGCATCTTCTTCCCAACTTGTTCCATACGTAACGCGTGCACGACGGCCGTTTGTTTCCCAATCTTTGCGCAAAGACGTAATTTGAAATGTTCGGTTTTCTAAAACAGCTGTTATGGTCCCGTATTCATAACCTGTCGGAATCACGTTGATATTCGCTTTGGTGAGGATGTAAATAATATCATCAGGGCCAATGGGAATAGCTATATCAATATCTTGTGCAGAAATCCCTAGAACAGCATCACGCACACATCCTCCAACAAACCGTGCCTCTCCCCCCTCTTCCCGAAAAATTTGAAAGAGCCTTTGGGTTATGGCATCCCCCATAAGAGGAAATTGGGTTAAGTCGAGCTTCATCAATGATACTATAGGAAGTCTCACAAAATTGAGCAAGGGGAGGACTTAAGAACAAAATAACTTTGCAATTTTCCCCCTCAAATGCCCATCGCTTTTCGGATGAGGCGTCTTTTCAAGGGAGGGATTTGGTTTACGATTCCCAAACCTGTATTACGCATAAAAGAAAGTATGCTGGATTTGTTGGAGAATAATCGAACCATTCCATCACTCATTGCGAGTATCGAAGCTGTATCGAGTCGACGTCGACGCTGATAGTCAGATAAAATACTCTGTGATCCAATATCAAGCCCCAAATCCTTAGCTTTTTTGAGGACTTCTGCCAAAATTTGCGCATCCCGCCAACCTAAATTAACTCCTTGTCCTGCCACAGGATGGACTGTATGAGCGGCATCCCCCACAATCGCGAGACGATGATCGACTGTATTTTTCGCAACCATGGCCGAGAGGGGGTATGACCACCGCTTGCCAGAAACTTCCAAATTTCCATAAAAGGGAAAAATTTCTTGAAGCTCTAGGGAAATTTTGACATCGTCCAAGTCTAATAGACGATTAATATCCTGCGGAGAGCCTGTCCACACAATACCTGATCGGTTCACCCCAGTCACAGGGCATGTCCGTAAAGGTAAGATAGCAAACGGCCCTTGAGCTTGAAAAATCTCCCAGGCCCTGCCTTCGTGCGGTTTTTCATGACGGACGTGAGCAATAAAAGCCGATTGGTTATATCGCCACCGAAATGTCTTGATACCCGCCTCATCTCTTAAGGGAGATAAGCGTCCTTCCGCTCCAATAATCAACGGGGTCTTCAAAACGTCACCGTCCTCCAACTGAATGACAGCTGCTTCCAGGTGACGCTCACTTTGAAGCACCTGTGCGGGCGCCCTCCAAATCAAATTATGTGACAACTCCTGAGCACGCTGAAAAATACCTTGGCGCAAAGTTCGATTTTCTACTATATAACCCATCGGATCTGGGCCAACATCTCGATGATCATAATAAACAGCCCAGGGAGAATCTTTTTCAAATACACGAATATCCAGGATAGGTTCTGCCGCATGGTCAACTTTGGGCCAGATGTTCAGGCGATCAAAAATAAGTTTTGATCCATAAGCGACAGCAGTTGTTCGCCCATCCAAATCTGGCTTTAAAAGATCCTCTGGTGACTCCCTATCTATCACTGTTACCATAAGTCCCTGTTGAGCCAGGGCGACACCTAACGTTCCTCCAACCAAACCACCCCCAACAATGACAACATCCATTGCCTGTGGCTTTACCATGGCAAGCTCCCTAATTGTTTGAGCCCTTGATCTAGAGTAACCAGTGTGTGCTCTTGTTCAGGCGTCTCGTCATAAATCCACACGTACAATACATAAATAAATAGGGTCAAATAAGCTCGTAATTGTATAGGAGCCCAAAGATTATCTTCCTCCATACCACAATCTTTCAAAATACGCGCAACCATTTTCATCACATAAGGACGTAACGTCAGCAGCATCAGAGGTTTTGCGACCAGGTCCCCCCAGAGACGACGAATCGCATTGCGATGAGAAGCACAAGCATCCAAATGACTCATGACCATATCTGTTAACCGATCATGTGTGGGTAATGTCGAGGGGGGGATTTCACGCATCGTCTGATCATGAATTTCTTCCATGAGGACTAAAACCATAAAGGCCGTTTCCGGATAAAGAGATGCAAGTTCAAGAGGGCTCTGCCCCGTTTCTTGAGCCAATCTTTCAACTGTTAAGGCTTCTAAACCCCCTTCTTCCGCTAGCTTCCATAGAGCCTCTTCATTCATTGAGACAATTCCTGTCCTCTATGCACGGCCGCTTTTACAGCCGTATAAGTTAGCTTTTCTAAAGCATGACCTTGGTCAAATACACCTAATGCAGCAGCCGTTGTTCCTCCCGGGCTGGTAACTTTTATGCGCAAATCAGTTGCTGAATCTGACGTACCCTGAAGAATAGCCCCCACTCCTATAGCTGTTTGACGGGCTAATGCAAACGCCACCTCCCGCGGGAGACCACACTCAGCACCTGCAGCTGCCAGACATTCTACAAGGCGAAAAAAATAGGCCGGCCCGCTCCCAGACACTGCCGTCACAACGTCCATCAAAGCTTCGTGTTCGAGCCATATCGCTTTTCCAGATGCCTCAAAGATTGATTGTCCTAAAGCTCGTTGTTCTTTTGTTAACGGATTCTGCGCTACAAGAACGGAGATCCCCTGTCCCACTGTTACAGGGATATTGGGCATAGCACGAATAATACATTCGTCTTCGCCTAAAAGTCGATGATAAGTGCTCAATGTCAAACCTGCTGCTATAGATAAGAATAAACAACCCTGTCCTGAAAATCGTCGGTAATGAGGCAAAAGGTCAGGTAAAATTTGGGGTTTAACTGCAAAAATAATAAGATTGGGCACAAAATCTTCAGGAAGTGAAGCCAAATCGGGTACATATTGAGGATTTGACGGTTCAATGACAACGACATCAAAGGGCGCGTTATCCCGCTCCCAGCCTTGTTTTAAGGCACTTCCCATGACACCACATCCTACCAAAAGAAACTTTGCGCGTTTCATTTTATTCTCGCTTTCCTCAATCGTTCGCTCGAACCAACATACTGCCCGTATATCCTTGATAAAAACTTCATAAAACTCCTAACGAAATATCAAGCTTCTCCAACCGTATCAATTAACCCCATCTGCAAAGCATCCTGCGGAAGTGTACCATGGGTTAATAAGGTTCCAAAAACGGGATAAAATGTTTCACATTCTCCAATAATTGTTTCCATTAATTCCTCAATTTGAGGTGTTACTTCTTTAGATTTTTTGCCTTGTAAAAGCAGTGAATATCGAAAAACGATCCATTGATCATCAACCAAATCAAAGTGACCCATCCACAACCTTCGGTTGATTAAAGTCAGAAGTTCATAAATACCTAAAGGAAGGGGCTCTGGAACTTTTAAATCCAGGAAACAAGCCAGATAGAACAAATGGGATTCAGCCTGCCAGCACAGATGGAAGCGATATTCACCCCAATGTCCCGGAATATCGATAATTAACTCATCGGGCCTCAGTCTTTCCCAATTCCATAAAGAATCTTCTGCAATTTGCGTCGCCACGCTTAAGGGATCAAAATTTTCAATCTTCTTCGCAACAATCATTTTGGGAAATTTTTTCAATTCAATAAATTTGTAAGGTATCTTGGAATATTATACATATAATTTCAAGGGTTGTGATACGAAGAAAGTTATATTCCAGGAAAAACATCCTATGCCATTAAGTCGCAGGGAGAGTCTTATTTCAGAGAAATACACCGTCACTATTCACTTTCAACCTCAATTTCTGGAAATTTTTTCTATATTTTTTCATGTATGGTATTGAAAAACAATGAGGAAAGGTATATTAAGGTAATTATACCCATTGTGTATGAAGAAATAATTTGATTATTTGAATGTTGGAATTTAAACTTCAAGTCATTTCTTTAATCAGAATAAAGATAGCTATAGTGTAAAGGTCACAACAAGAACCAGCATTAAAAACTATATCAACATCAGGATGATATTCTTCTCTAAAGTTGCACTCGGGTACTGCTGAAAAAATTTATTTTTATTTTTTAGTTGCCTGTGCGGCAAGCTTTATTACAAAAAAATCGATATAATTTCATTTTTTTTTAAAAGCTTAAAAGAATTTTAACCAATTAGCGATAAATTTAAATTGAAACCAAAATTATTTTAAGGGGTGGACCATGAAAGAAAATTATTTTAAATCAGTTGTGATGATCGAACGCCTCCATCGACTGTTCTTAGAAGTTGTAAAAATTGAATTGGACCGAATGAAAATTCGAGACATCAACAACGTTCAATGTCTTGTTCTCTACAACGTAGGTCGCGGACAAGTTACTGTGGGTGAGTTGACAAACCGGGGATACTATCTTGGATCTAACGTGTCTTATAATTTGCGTAAAATGGTTCAAAATAGCTATTTAATTCAAGAGCCCAGTGCTCATGACCGACGCTCAAGCCATGTAAAATTGTCTGAAAAAGGCATAAAACTACATGACAGGCTTGATGAATTATTCACAATGCACGCGAAAGCGCTTGCTAATGAGGGTATCAGTTCTGCAAAAGCTGAGGAATTAGATGGTATGCTTAATAATCTTGAAACTTTCTGGACAAGCTTATTAACACGAGATTTACGCCGCTAATTGAAAGACTTATTTCAAAATAAAGGAGGGGCTATCCCCTCCTTTTTCACTTTCCCACTTATATTCTTCTCTTGAATTTTTTTTGACTTCAAGGCAGTGTGAACAAACATTGTCAGTACGAAGGAGTCAATAAAACAATGTCTCTATTCCTCCCCATTCACATACATCCAGAAGGGTGGCGTTTTATTGGTCTTTTCGGAGCCATATCAATTTTCTTATTCTATATTTGCCAGCCCCTAGGCTGGGTCGGCATTATCCTTACAGGTTGGTGTGCTTACTTTTTTCGCAACCCCAAACGATTCACCCCTGTACAAGATGGCTTAATTGTAAGCCCCGCAGATGGTATCGTATGTGGCATTAAGCAAATGGATACTCCCGCAGAATTCGGTCTGGGGAAAAATCCATGCCTTCGAATTAGCATTTTCTTAAATGTTTTTGATGTGCACGTGAATAGAATCCCAATTGGCGGTAAAATTTTGAAGTCTATCTATCAGCCTGGTCAATTCTTTAATGCTGCTGATGAAAAAGCCAGTGATCAGAATGAACGACAATCCCTGGTCATTCAAGTGCCCAGTGGGCCACAAATTGCAGTTGTCCAAATTGCCGGGCTCATTGCGAGACGAATTTTGTGTCAAGCCCAAGAAGGAGATCAAGTACAAACGGGAGCAACATATGGCCTCATTCGCTTTGGAAGTCGTATGGATATCTACTTACCTGAAGGTGTCTTCCCATCTATTATTGAAGGCCAGCGAATGATTGCCGGGGAAACCATCATTGCTGATCTCTCAACAAAAGGAACGAGTCATAAGCATTTACGTGAAGGGATTTGCCACTAATGGCTTGGAAACGAAAAACACTGCCTTTTGAAGAAAAACCCCCTAAACCCAAAAGGCGTAAATTGTCCACCCACCTACCAAGTCGATTGAGACAACGCCCCCTTCAAGGTTATTCCTTGCCCGCCATGCTTCCCAATATTGCTACAGTTCTGGCATTATGCACAGGCTTAAGTGCCGTTCGCTTTGCGCTACAAGAGCGTTGGGAATGGTGCGTGGCTGCCATACTTATAGCAGGAATCTTGGATGCAATTGATGGTCGCCTCGCCCGCTTCCTGGGAAGCTCAAGCCGTTTTGGCGCGGAGTTAGACTCCCTTTCTGACTTTATTAGTTTTGGCGTCACCCCCGCACTCGTCATGTATTTCTTTTGTTTAAAGCAGTGGGGCGGTTTTGGATGGGCTATTGTTCTATTATTTAGTGTTTGTATGGCTTTACGTCTTGCGCGTTTTAACACTGGGGACATTGAAGGTACAACCCCCTCCTGGGCTGCCGCATATTCTAAAGGAATACCAGCGCCCGCTGCTGCAGCCTTAACTATCAGTCCAATTGTCATGTCCTTCCAATGGTCTTATGATTTTATCATGAGCCCTTTTTTTTGCGGGGCAATTTTATTTGGTGTCGCTCTTTTAATGATTAGTTCAATGCCAACAATTACCTTAAAGAAAGTCCATATCCCCCATAAATTTGTACTTCCCCTTATGGTTCTTATAGCTTTATCAACGGCTGCGTTATTCAGTAATCCATGGTTAACGCTGACAATCATCGCCTTAGGATATGTAAGTACTTTTCCGTTTAGCATTATATCCTATCATAATGCCGCGCGAAAAAACGAGGTTCCGCCAAAAGAGTAAGGTTCTTCTTATGAGGGTTAGCCAAATCTTGGCTTTTGACAAATCCTTAAAGCAATGAGAAAAAGCAAAGAAGATGCCGACAATAAAAGCGAAGGTGCCCACTTTTGCCCAATAGAGTCTGTTAATAAAGTGGCAAGAACTGGTGTCAATCCTCCGAGAGTGGCTTGACCAAGCGTATAACTTACAGAAATGCCCGTATAACGATGAGAAGAATAAAAGAGAGAGGGCAAAAAAGTTGTTAACGGTACAATAATACACGCATTGGAAATTACCAGAAAAGCTTGAAGAATAAGGTATTTTTGCCACGTAGGATCCTGCGAAATATAATAATATAAGGGTAAAGAAAACACCAATAGAACGAGTAAAGCCCCCCTCATCATTTTAAGCGCCGTTAGCCGATCCGCCAAATATCCTGTGAGCGGCATTAAAAGGCCTGAACATAATAAAACAATTGTGTTATCAAACAAAATTTCTGTACGAGATAATCCCAATTCAACGAACCAAACATTTATATAGACTGTTGCAAGGTAAAGGGGAACAAGGTTGGCCCCCCCAAAAACTATTGAACTCAGAAATTCTTTTTTGTTCAAAGTATAAACACTACGGAAAGGATGTTTTATGGGCCCCTCAAGTTTGGATAAGGCTTTAAACTCTGGTGTCTCTTGAATATCTTTACGAAGCCAATAAATAATGATTCCCATAATGCCCCCAAATATAAAGGGAATACGCCACCCCCAGGTTGGCATAAAGAAAGAGGTACAGAAGGTTCCAATAGCCGTGCCCATAACAGCTCCTGCAAAACCGGAACCAATTAAAATTCCTGCCTTTAAACCCGGGTGCTTCTTTTGAGCATGCTCAAAAACATAAATCATGGCACCTGAATATTCACCGCCCACACTTATTCCCTGAATAAGTCGCAAGATCAAAAGAAGGATGGGTGCCGCCAATCCTATATAACTGTAGGTGGGAAGTAGACCAATTAAAAAAGTCGGTAATATAGCCAGACTAATGGAAAGTAATAAAGCTCGCTTACGCCCATACCGATCCCCAATATACCCGAAAATCACGCCCCCTAAAGGGCGCATAGAAAAGCCAGCCGCAAAAATTGCAAAACTAGCCAGTATGGAAGAGTATCCTGAATCAGGTGGAAAAAACACAGGGGCTAAAAGTACTGCAAAGAAACCATACAGGGAAATGTCGTAGTGTTCAAATAAATGTCCTGCGACAATAGAAAAAGTTTGCTTTGCTTTTGTTTTCATTTATTCATTCTCTATATTAGAATATTATTAATTTTTAATTATTTATATTTGCAAATTTCTTTTTAAAAAAATCTTCAATATTTTTTATTAATTTATTTTGTTGGAAATAGGTTGGATAAGTTAAACACATCGTAACCATTGGCCCCTCCAAATCGGGAAGAACTCTGACTAAAGAATACCCGCTCGCCTCAATTGCTTCTGCAGATAAAGAAATAATTCCTAGACCATTTCGGGCAGCTTTGATAAGAGCAGCACTCGAATTTATACACAATAAATCTTCAGATTTTATATCAAGATTTTTTAAATGCCAATTGATGTTTGGGTAGGTCATTTTGTCAAAATCTTTTGCAAAAACGAGCAATCTATGACGAATTAAGTCTGTTTGTTTTTTTGGAATTCCATATCTTTCCAGATATTCAGAAGATGCCCAAAGCCCGACATGAAAATCTCGCAAAGGAACTTGAATAATGTTGTCCAGTTCCTCACTTTTTGGCGTTATAGAAATAACTCTCGCCTTCATTTCTTCCGATAATAAGTTGTCATGACGTAAGAAATTTAAATGAATAGAAGGATATTCTTCAAAAAAACTAGGCAGTATAGGCACAATCCAGTCTTCTATTAAAGATGACGTGGTATAAATAGTCACTTCCCCTTTGTTAAGGTTCGGATCTGACCCCATCATTGCTTTTACATTTTCAATTGATCCGATAATCCCGGGCAGAGCCCCAAACAGGATTTGCCCTTGTCTTGTCAGTTTAAGTCCAGCAATACCTTGTTTGCGTTCGAGAAGTGTCGTCCCGAGTTCGCGTTCTAATACCGAGAGTTGCCGGGAAACTTTCCCGACAGGAATGTCTTTAATTTCTGCGAGCTTCCGGACACTTCCTGCCAGAACGAGTTCGTAGAAATTTTTTAAATATTCAAAGTCCATAATTAATCCGTAAATAATGTTTCTGCTATATCGAGTAAGAGAGCAGAATCATTAAATCAATTCTCCTTTAAGCAAATGGGGTATTTTGTCACGTCTATTTTTCGTTTGAAACAAAATTAAGGCAAAAAAATGCCTGACCGCCACTATCAGAGTTATTATCGAAAGTTTCTAAACCTAGATAACGCAACTGAACCAAGCTATCTTAAACGATTTGAGAAAAAGATATACGGTATCTGAGTCAGTGCATATTTCGTACCATAATCAAATGCTGGTTCTGTTTCAAGATATGTTATGAGATATTTTTTTGTTTACAAATGAAACATTTTTGTAATAAGTTCATAAGAGCGAATTACTGTTCTGATAAACGAAACAATAAGAGATATTATCCACTAAGTTAGAAATTTGGCGCTAAAGATAATAAATTTAGTTCTAATTCTAAAAAATTACAGTAAATCAGAAAGAATTTTAAAAAAAGTAGAAACAAAAATTAAGTTTTTAAATTTTAATTGGAGTTGCACGAGATATTCTTTGAATGAGCACCTGCTTTTCAAGAAGTCTTTGCACTAAAAAGAACGGGGAGGCGTGATTATGCTCTACATTGTTCCAAAAACCACACTGTCTAATCAATCGGAGGGCCATACTCATAAAGTTGACCAAAACCCGAAAAACAACCCGTCCTTCAAGAAGCAATTTCTTTCAAATTTCCATGAATTGTCCCCTAACCTCTTTTCATTTTATGCCCAAGATGCGCGCTATGATCTACGCTGCTCTTTCGTGCTAGCTATCCAAGATACGTTAATATGTGATCTTAGCGAACAGTCGAATGAAGAGTATTTAATACCAATGGCGATGAGTGACTGGCCCATTCTAGAAGCTCAAAAGCTACCTGAAAAAGCATTTGGCAATGAATATATACAAGAAATGTTGACTGCACGATTCTATCTCAACATGCTAGAATCCCTCCTTGTATTTTGCCAAGCGACAAATGCAAATGGGTTAGCTTTAACTGTTGATGATAGCAATCTGGATGCCCTTGAAATTTATCGAAATTTTATATTCCATGAATCACGGATACCAACACTTTCAGAGGAAAAAATTCAAATTAGGATATCCGCAGATCATGATACTCACCAGGAATTGGTTAAACATCTACAGAAGGTTAATCAAGACTTCCGTCAAACCCTCTGGCGCAATCAATGGGGAAATCCAGCATTACGGGCCTATTTGAAATATTTTGCATTATCTGATTTTTAAATCAACCTAAGCCTTAGCTCCCCAATTTACTTCTCCGTCAAATGCATAACTCCATCCCAGTCTTCGGGGGGAGGGTTCTCTTTGAAATTGTTACACCTTTCCAAATATACTGAGACTGTAAAATCATCTCCATAGTGAACCTTGATATCCTCAAGAAGACTGATTGCTGCGTCCCAACGGCGCTCAACATATAGCTGGAATGCTTTCGTAAAGAGAGTGCAATAGTTGACTTGCATTTCCGAAGGAAGAAGTGATGGATTATCCTGAAAAATTCCCACCAACTCATAAATTTTTACAGGCTTTACCTTTCCTTTTACAGCGACAAGATCAACAGGACGAACAAGACAACGTTCTTTAACCTCATGGTATACTTCTTCACTAATAATAATATGGGTATGATACATTTTATTTGTACCCTCTAATCGAGCTGCCAAATTAACAGTATCTCCAAGAGCTGTGTAGTTCATGCGGTCGGATGATCCCATATTTCCAACAATAACATCCCCTGTATGAATCCCGATGCGGGTCTCTAATATTGGCTTGTTTTCTATCGCCCACTGTCTATTTAAGTGTGAAAGACGTTGTTGAAGAGTAAGAGCCGAACGGCAAGCATTTAGAGCTTGATCCTTATCCGCAATCGGTGCGCCCCAGAATGCCATAACCGCATCGCCAATATATTTATCAATAGTGCCATTGCCTTTCATAATAATTTGAGTGACTTCTTCAAAATAATCAGACAAATGCACGACAAGCTTTTCTGGCGGGTAGTTCTCTGAAACTGTTGTGAAATTTACAACATCCGAGAAAAGCAATGTGACACGCCGCAATTTTCCACCAATTTTCACAGATTGATTCGTCTTTAAAAGCTTCGCAACCAATACTTTAGGAATGAACTTAGAAAAAGCACGCATACTCATACGCATAGAGGATATTGAATTATTTAAAAGCTGTAATTCATAAATATCTGTGTTGATCTCATCATTACTGTCAAGTTCAAAATTTTTAATCCTCGTGGCTTCTTCAGAGAGCAAAATGATAGGACGGGCAATTCGCCGGGAAATAAAGCCAATCAACGTTACCGACGTCAAAAAAATGAGGAATGTAATAAGCAGGATCTTGCGCTGGGTATCTTTGATGCTGCCAACGAAAGTATCAATAGGAACAATAAGGCCAATCGCCCACTTTTTCTCAAACTCTTTTGGAAAGAAGGAAAAACTTGAAATATACTCAATTCCATCCTTCTCAAAAGTAAAGTTATCCTTCTGATCATTTCTAAATTTTTGATAACCTAAGACAACGCGCTTATCGCTTAACTCATTTAGATTGATGGCACGAACTTTTTCCCCTTCAACCTTAACCATTTGGCTTTTATCTGTACTGGCAATTAATTCCTCTTTTTCTGTAAGAATAAAAGCTGCATAACCCTTAGAGATGCGTGTTTCATTTAAAAATTCAGATATGGCGCCCATTTCAATGTCAACAGCAATAACCCCAAAGAAGTCACCTTCTGAGTTTGTAAGGGGATATCCGGTTGTAATACCTGGCTTTTTTGTTGAACTAAAAACATACACGTCACTCCACTGGGAAAGGCGTGATTGCGAAACACTGACATACCAATCTCTGATCAAGTGATTATACATCACTTTAGGAATGGCTTCCCTATCCTGAATTTTACCTTCTGCGTCTTGATATTCCCACACTTCGGAAACATGACCATTGGCACGCGTAATGTAGCGTATTGACGAAACACTACCTCCTGGGAGAGGACGAGAGGGGTCCGTGCGGTAGGTAGAGGAAGAATTAAGGCTTTTAACTTGAAGAAATGTTCCGTCTTCCGTTCCTATATAAATTGAAGATAGGTAGGGATAAGATCTTAATATACCTTCCATAAACGCGATAAGTGGTTGGTTTTCATTGGTAATAGGAGCCTTATCTTTAACAAGATTTGCCCCAAGATGAGTAATGAGTTGCGCTTGATTCAAATAGGAAATAACTTTTGCTACAGAGAACTTACTGACATGAGTCAACAAATCTTCAGAAACTTGAAGCATAGATTCAGAATTTGAATGATAGGTATACCACGTAGTAGCAAGGGTCGTCCCAAAAGTAATAAAGAAGAAGCTCGCCATGATATCGACATAGAGCTTTCTACTTTTCCACGAGAATTTATAATTCTCCATTACGACATTCCTTTCCTCATGACTCTCCTATGAAATGATAAAATGAAAATGTTTTATTTTTCGTTAATGACAAGGCGATGAATAAGCCCTCCCCACAATCCGTAAATCCAATTTTACTAAAAAAGGGATAGCTTTGTTTAGAAAAATGCTTTTTTTAAAGTGATGAATCATATAAAAATGGATTGCACTTTGCACAGCTCAATTTTTAGTCTAGAGTGAGCAATAAAAATTAGATAATAAGGGGCATTTCTCGTGAATTATATTAATCGCTATTTTATTCGAATGATGGCTTTTTTAGCTGCTATGGCTGGTGTTGTTGCGGTAATTTTCACTCCCCTTTTAACAGCATTTAAAAACAATATCCCCCTCAATTCAGTTATTCTTGTGACATTAAGTCTCGGTATTGGTATCGTTTTTTATCGTTTATATCGGCTTCGCCAAGAGCAGTCGTGGTTTGAGAGTTATGAACGGGGCGAAGAACGTTTTCCCGGAACGCCCGCCCCAAAAATCCTTATACCTCTGTCAATTTCTTTAGGGGAAAGTCAACAACATCATCAATTAACCACTTTGAACCTTCGTTCTATTCTTTCCAGTATTGAAGCTAGACTCGATGAAACACGAGACGTTTCGCGATACATGATCGGACTTTTAATTTTTCTAGGCCTATTAGGAACTTTCTGGGGCCTATCTCAAACAATTGGAGCCATTGCTGGTGTTATAACAGGGCTAGAAGTAGACTCAACAAACGTCAAAGACTCATTCCAAACCCTTAAGCAGGGATTACAAGCTCCTTTAATGGGTATGGGAACAGCATTTAGCACATCCATGTTTGGATTAGCAGGATCATTAGTCTTAGGGTTCTTAGATCTCCAAGTCACAAAGGCAGCTGGCTGTTTATATCATAATCTAGAAGATCATTTAACAGGACAAACCAAAACAACTCCTGATTTTAGCAACACAAACATTGGATCTGGCCATAGCGGTCCTGCGTACACCCATAGTCTTTTAGAACAAACCGCTGAAGGCATGGGCCAACTTCAAAATATAATGCAGCGCAATGAGGACAATAGGAGTAATATTCTCCAATCGCTTCATATGGTTGGTGAAAAAATGTCAATGCTGACAGAACAAATGGTTTCCCAACAAGTCTTGCTTAAAAAAATGGCTCAAGGACAAGTTGACCTTCAAAAGCAACTTGAAACATTTGCAACAATTGCCGCAACACCGGCTTTTAATGGTGGCGATGATGGAATCAAGCAATATTTGCGAAATTTAGATGCAACAACTCTCCGATTGTTAGAAGAACTCATAGAGGGCAGAGACCGCGGCATTCAAGAGCTTCGAGGGGAAATACGTCTTGTCGCAAGGACAATTTCTGCGCTTGCTGACCAAGAAGCTGCTTAGCTCCTATTCCCTTAGGGCTTCTACGGGCGCAATCCACTTGATTTCTCACAGAAAATATTGTTGTAAAGGGTCTGTTTTTTGTGATAGACCATTGAAGATGTAGTAGAATATACTTACTATGTCATTTTGACGTATGTCTAATGTGTTTTTCTAATAATAATATTATAGAATAATCATATGCTTAATCGCTTAGTTTTTCTATTTTTGCAGAAGAAAAATTCGAAACCTACGGTAATGATTGGTATTAACAATGAAGGATTAACTAGAAAATGAGTGCTAAAGATTCAACTCAACCCGAATTTACAGGATGGCGTGCCGCTCTATGGCCCATTCATAACTATGAACTCAAGAAGTTCTTACCGCTGGCTTTTATCATGTTTTGTATATTGTTTAATTACACATTATTACGAGACACAAAAGATACAATCGTTGTAAACTCCGCCGGTGCGGGTGCAATTTCATTCTTGAAATTATACTGTGTCACTCCTGCGGCCATTTTGTTTGTTATTATTTATGCAAAGCTAACGAATATTTTGTCTCGTGAAAACGTGTTTTATGCCGTTGTCATGCCGTTCTTAATATTTTTTGGTGCTTTTGCCTTTATCATTTATCCAAATCTTGAAGCTTTACACCCCAGCCCAGAATCAATTTCTGCTCTAAAACTGGCACATCCGGCTTTAGTTGGATTTATTGATATTTATGCTTATTGGTCATTTTCCTTGTTCTATGTTCTCTCAGAGATTTGGGGAAGTGCAATGATTGCTTTGATGTTCTGGCAATTCGCCAACCACGTCGTACGCATGAGAGAGTCTAAACGATTTTATGGATTGTTTGGTGTGGTTGCAAACGTAGCCTTGATCTTATCAGGTCAATTGGTGCGCTACTGTTCCGAAGATATTAAGCAGTTCTACCCTTCTCATGAAGAAGCCTGGCAAATGTCTTTATACCTTCTCATGGGTTCCGTTGTTGTTTTTGGTGCATTTTCCATGATGATTTATCGATGGATGCATACGTCTGTTTTGACAGATAAGCGTTTCTTCGATCCAGAAGAAGCAGGCGTTCCCAAGAAGAAGAAAGAGAAGCCTTCCCTTACTGAAAGCTTTAAGTTAATTCTTCGTTCCCCTGAATTAGGATTCATTGCCCTCTTAATTATGGCCTATGGAATTACAATTAACTTGATTGAAGTTCAATGGAAAAATCAGCTCGGTCTCTTTTTCGGAGGAGATAAAGGGGGATACAACGCGTTCATGGGGAATTTCTCCACATTGACCGGTATCTTCACCATTGTGTTTGGATTGGTTGTTGGATCGAATATTCTACGCCGTGTCAGTTGGTTTAGTGCTGCTGTCATCACACCTCTTGTTATTACGTTGGGTGGTTTTATATTCTTCGCCTTTATCTTTGCGAAAGACTGGGTTGACTTTATCTTGCATGCCATATCGACAAGCCCCGTGGCAGCTGCAAGCTTCTTAGGCGCAGGAATTATTATCATCTCAAAAGGAATCAAATATATCTTGTTCGATTCCACGAAAGAAATGGCATATATTCCCCTAGATGATGAATTGAAAACCAAAGGTAAAGCGGCCGTAGACGTCATTGGTGGGCGTGCTGGTAAAGCCGGTGGTGCTTTCGTTCAAAGTAACCTTCAAATGATCCTAGCCGCTGTTGGAATCAGCAGTGGTGCAGGTGAAGTTGCAGCGACAGCTCCTTATGCATTTGGTATTTTTGCCGTCATTTGCGTTCTGTGGCTCTTCGCTGTAAAAGGCTTATCTACCAAAGTTACAGCAGCTGTCGCAAGACGCGCTGAAGAAACAAAAGCCGCTAAATAAAGGTTTTTAACCGACTTTTGTAGGGAAGCGGGGAGATTTTTCTCCCCGTTTTTTTATGGCCAAAATACTAAAAAATTATTTTGATTAAAAAACATCTGGAGAATAAGATCGTTCTTGAGAATGGAGCGGAGTTAAAGATTCCGATACTTTATCATCGTCATTCCTGACATCCGCCAAAGCCATCGTAGGACTTGATGGGGTAACCGCCATAACTTTATTGACAGCTTTCGCAAATGCATTCCGCAATACCCCTTGATATCTTTTTAGGACCTTTTCATCTCCTGCCACATCGATAAGTTCAAGGTGCGAATTAACCCATTGGCTCATTATTCCCCGAAAGTAATCCATAGATTGCTTGGGTTGACTGAATTGACATTGAAAAAGCATCTCCGGAGAGATTTTTAGCATTTCGTCGCGAATTTTTCTTTCTTGATATTCATCAGCATCGTACCATTTTTGACGAACATCATCGAATTCCCGTAACTCTCGCAATTCTAAATCCCCAGGAAAGTTTGCCCAGCCTGAGCTCACGAATAAAGCTATATATAAGCTACCAATCAACCCATTTCTTGTGCGGACGGGAAGAAATATTTGAAACATAATAACCTCACTTTCTTTAATTATTAATAATGGTCTTTCACCTGGCATTAAGCCTATGATTGTTATCATATTCCTAATTCTTCGTATAGCAGACGGATTAACAGGGGGCTTTAAGCCATTGATGGCAAGCTTGATTGCGCAATCATTGAGTTTATTATTCTAATGAAAGAGTCTAGGAACTTATCAGACTGTTAAACGATTACCATAAATAACTCTTTTCCTTTGCATTAGTCCATCAGGTTCACCCTCATAAATGTTTAGAGATACGATCAGGTTATGGCTATGAGTTTCAAAAAGCATACTTGCTGTTTTTATTTGGAGTTCATATGATGAGAACCTCAATTTTTCGCATAAAACATAAGCATCCCTGATCAAGCCCATTGCAAACTATATAGGTTAAAATTTGATCATAATTCACCTATCTCTTGGCATGATTGAAGAGTAAGTTCCTTTTTATCCTCTTTTCGAATGTTTTGAGTCGAGGATAAAAAATAAAAATCTTATTTTATAAATATTTATCTTATGAGGTAAGCAAAAAATTAAAAAGGGAGGGAAAAATGAATATTTATAATTACTTAAAAAAAGATCATCGTGCCGTTGATGAAATTTTTCAACACATACTTTCCACGAAAAGCCTTAAAAAGCGTGAATCCCTATTTGAAGAAGTCGCTAAGGAACTGCTTCTGCATATTGAAACTGAAAATGCTACATTTTACAATGCCTTAAGGGAGTATGAAGAAATTTATGAGAAAATTGAACATGCTGATAAAGAACATGAAGAAGTTAAAGAATATATTTCGAGGATAAGGGGTGTTTCCATTGAAAATGAAAAATGGATGGAATTGTTTGGAGAATTTAAGCATTCCGTTACACACCATGTCGAAGAAGAGGAAGGGGATATTTTCGATTTAGCAAAAGAAGTTTTAAGTACGGAAGAAGCTAATGAATTAGCCAAAGAGATGGATGCATTAAAAGGCGAATTAATGGCCGCATAATATATTAATTTGGTGCCTTTTCTTATGAATGGGCACCAAAAATTTTTAACAAAGTTTAGATTATCTTATATAAGGTACAAATATCCAATCACCCAACATTACAATCGTAATTATTTTGCCCTATACGCCCTTTATAAAAAAAATGATACCCCCAAAAATAATGGATAGCAGATGTTTAAAATAATTTTTAAATTAAATAATTAAGAATGTATTTATAATTTTAATCATTTGAAAATTATTAAACATAAATTGCGCTATAAAATAAAAGAAAAGGGATATATTTTATGAGAATTAGAACGAAATGTTTACTTTATATTTTAACTTTAGCAACGAATTGCACGTCAATTTTAGCTATGGATCAAGCAGTGAAGGGTGAACCCACTGTCTTAAGGAAAAATGTTAATACATTAACATCTGTGGAGAGAAGTGATTATGTTAGGGGTTGCTACTTACTAAAAAATGAAGTAGTTACCAAAGGAGTCGTAAAAGGACAAAACTACACGAACACATACGATTTTTACGTGGTTACTTATATGCAAGATAGCGTAGTCAACCACTCCAATTTTACGAATCAACCCTCATTTTTACCATGGCACCGTCAATTCATTTTGCAATTTGAAAAAGATCTTCAACGAGTACTTCAAAAGCCATCTTTTGCCCTACCTTATTGGGATTGGACCGAAGATGCTGCATTGCCCGATCCAAAACAAGCATCTATTTGGGCTTCTAATTTTATGGGAGGAGATGGTGATAATATTATCATTGGTAAAAGTGAACTTCAGACCACTACTTGGGTTACAGTTCCTGATTCCCAAAGGAAACAAACAGGAACAACTTTAAGCCGGGCTATGGGGAGAGATCCCAAGGCTCCAACACTGCCTACGCTTGCAGATGTAAATTATGCTCTTGAATGCCCAACCTATGAGTATACTAGCCAAGATGGTAAAAGTGAAGGTGGCTTGAGAATCACTTTAGAGGGGTTACTTGATAACCCACAAATAGCACCAAACTTTCATCAACGAGTTTGTCAGTGGATAGGTGGCACAATGAGTGTGCCTTCACCGAACGATCCAGCCTATTTTCTACATCTGTGTAACATCGATCGTATTTGGGCAATTTGGCAAGAGAAGAGATTATTTTCTGAACTTTCCGTTGATAGAACTTCATATCCACGTGGGTCTCGATATAGTAAAGGACAAAATCTTGATGATAATATGGAACCATGGGACACAAGTATGGTTGATCCGACCCCATATGAGTGGAAAACACCTGGTGTGTCATGTACTCCAGGTCAAGTAATTAACTATAGGACACTTGGGTATAGATATTCTAATCTCACTCCTCCTCCATACTTTGTAGCAATCACGACTTCTGATGAGGGAATTATAAACCTTACCGCTAGTAATAGTGGAATAACATGGAACCTTCCAATATCCCAAAATCCTGGAGACGGTATTCGAAAAGACTATATGCGAACAGGGCATGCCGTAAGCATGACAACTTTCAATGACCAATTATGGTTGGCTACTTGCAGACCTTCATCAAGTGGAATTATTGATCTTTCTTCAACAAGCGATGGGATTAAATGGGGTAAAGTACTAACCTTTCCGGGAGATAACGATCGTAGAGCCAATGACATAAGTATGGCATCTTTCAATAAGAAATTATGGTTGGCAAGCACCATGCCTGGTTCGGGAGCACTTCAAATTTCCAATAATGATGGAACGACGACATGGAACAAATTTGAGACTTCCCCAAGAGAGACTGATAGAAGAGGATCTGCCATAAGCATAGCAACTTTCTTAAACCGATTATATGTGGCAACCTGCACAAATAATAATTATGGATATATTCAGCTTTCTTCAACAGATGGGGAAACTTGGGATGACTTAGTAACTGGGCCTGGAGACCCGGAGCGTAGAGCATCGTACATAAGTTTAGCATCTTTTAAAGATAAATTTTACATGGCATCTTCTAATCCAGGTAATGGTCAAATACAGATCTCATCATCAACTGACGGAACTAAATGGGAAGAAACACAAAACTTAAATTGGACGGCTTCGCCTTTACAATTAATTTCTTCCCCAAACAGAATGTTATTAGTAACTTCTAAGCCTGGCGACTGTATAGTACAGGGTGGATATACTGAAGACGGAACAACATGGATTCCGCTTGATATGGGACCTCTTGGTTGTCTACGGGCACCTATGGTTAGTGGAGCATATTTTTTAACTATGTAGATAGAAATTGATATGGGTAAGAGAAATTGAATGTAACTTACTTACATATTTAGTCTCTGTAGGTCTTTTAATAAAAAGGTTACATTCAACGAGATAAAAGCAATATTAAGTTTTCTAATTACAGGCGCATAAGCTAAGAAATCTCTTGGTTTATGCGCCTTTTTTAAAAAGTGAATATTACTCTGCATGAATGACCATTAATATTCTAAAAGTTATTCTCATCATCCTTATAATTTGGAGATGCAGGGGATGACTCTAAAAAATAATCGATCAATTTTGATTTACTGATAACACCGAGTTTAATTTTTATGTTGCCTATATGAGATGTTATTGTATGGGGGGAAAGTTCTAAAATAGAGGCTATTTCTTTAATACTTTTTCCTTTACTCAGATGCGTCATACAGTCAAATTCTCTGGTAGAAATGCTAAACTCTTTCCCCAAAATCATGATGGGGTGCTGAGATAAAATTGTTTGTTCAATCAGCTTCATTCTACTTGTTTTTTGAGAATTTTCTAAGCTTGCCTCCCTCATTTTATTCTCATAAAGAGCAGAATAGGGAAAGCTCTTTATTTCTTCACCAGTCACGAGAGTTCTTGCCTGTTGATGAAAATAAGTCATAAACCGTTGAAGTAGATCAAACGAATTCAGATATAGATTGTGAGCTTGTTGAATTCCAACACTTGAGCTAAAAATAAAGGTTTCAAAAAAGTCACCCCTGTTAATTGTGACATTAAGTCCATTTCTAATGCCCATTTCTTTTAAGACATTCATGGTAGAAGACAAGACTGTCGACTCAAGAGGCCACAAATACTTATGAACACCTTGGGAAGGGATATATACAAAATCTTCCAGAAAAATTTCATTAGGTTTGGTTAGATTATGATCAAAATAAAATTTGAGAAACTTAGGTCGATTTCCTAAAACAAAGTAGCGTCCGTTTAAATAATATCTTCCATAAAAAAAATGAGAAATGGGTAAATGTTCAAAAAGGGGTTTGCATATATTACTAAAAACTTCTTGTTGCTGAATATTATAGGCCAGAAGATCTGAATAATCTTTTATCAAAGTTAAATGTCATCCTTAATAAAACGCTTCCTCAAAATTATTGAAAAACAAATAAAATTAAAGATCAAACATATGTTTTAATTCATTATTTTCTTTATTAATTTAATTAAAAAGATTCATGTTTAACACCATATCACAACCCTCCATAGAAATCTTATTATTTTATGCTCCCTTTAAAAGGGGGTCCTGTTCGCTTATAATTGAAAGGGAGAACACTAAAGAATTTTTGAATACCTCTCATAATTCTCACGGTTGTGACAATTTAGAGGAAATTTTTTTGAGGTATTTTGAGAGATTTAGCGAAATCCTCTCACACGGTTGGTTTTCATGGTGCCCTCGGGGAGAATCGAACTCCCACGTCCTTACGAACAACAGATTTTGAGTCTGCCGCGTCTACCAATTCCGCCACAAGGGCTAACATGGTCAGACAGCTTGCAATCCGCCTGACCATATCGAATCATACCGATTTACACAATAAGTTCAATAGAAAAAAATTTAATTTTTTCGAGCCGAATGAACCCGCTCATTCTTCTGTCGAGGAATTTTCCTTTTTGGTTGAAGTGAAGACGGCACTGGGCCCTCTTCTAACTCATTCAAGATTTTTTTAACATGCTTTGAAAGTTGGTACACCCGTGGAATATCTTCATAGGATTTAAAAGTGAGCGACAGTTTATACGGAATACAAAAAACCGACTGATAATGCCCATAAATTTTCTGACGCGGCGTATGAAGAAGTCGATGAGTTTCCCGCTCTCCTGAGGAATGCCGAAATGATGAGGCGGAAAGGTGAGAGAAGCTTTGGATAACACCAAAAACATACATTTTTGGCAATCCCTCTTCCATTACTTTGATAAACAAAGGGGCGCCACTACTACCCGCTAGGGCCAGTGCATAAGGAGGTTTCCCCAATTTTTGCCACTCACGATTGGCTTGATAGGTTCGAATTGTTCGTTCAGAATCAGAAGCTTTAAAGGGCTTCAAATGATCATTCGGCTCAAAATAAATAGCCCCCATCATGACTGTTTTGCGGTCATATAATGCTTCGGGATCTTTTCCCATAATAGAAAAAATGTCAGATTCAGGAAGGGAAAAAGCGCGACGTTGGACCGGCGTCCCTCGGGGTATATCTGCAGAACCAAAAGTTGCAACATACAAGGGAGGCACGTCATTGAATATTTTTTCATTAAATAAAGGAACAGGATTAATGCCCTGTACAGGTTTTTTTAGTTTCAAAAACATCAAATCATATTTTGCCTGCAAGGGAAATTCTGTTTGATAATACCGAGGATGTGTCCTTAAGGCTTTAACCTGATAATTTTGTTCTGATTCGCGAGAAATGACATTCCCAAAACCAACAATAATATTGTTCAAATGAATTTTTCCTTCAAACCCATGAGCCGCTGTCATGACAATGTCTGGTGTAATTAAAACCCCCGTCTGCAAAATATGACGATGATGATCATAAATAAAACAACTTGCCTTAAATGCTTCTTCTGTTTCGACAAAATCTATATAGTCTTGCGCTTGGTGAAGGCCATCGGAAAGCATTGTGTGGCAAGGGGTTAAAAAAAACACTATGAGCAAGATAATTTTTGGAATTATGGTCATTGTTAATAGAAAGTTCCGAAAAAGAAGGGATGAAATTCTTTCCATAAATTACAACTCTTTCTTTAAAAATTCTATATTTGAATATGATAAAATGGCTTAGCACCCCCAAAGGCGCCCCCAGCTGCATAATCAAAAGGTAACGGCATGTAATGGTAAAGATCTTGCTCATTTTCTACATGTGAAATGATTGTTTGCGGGGCACTTTCAAGAATCTGCTGAAGGGCACCCAAACTTTGACGCCGGGGTTGCTTCTTCAACCAAGCCAATATTCCCGTATAGGACAGCATAATAAAATCCACAGCTGGAAAGGGAAGATCGCCTAAATTTTCAGGTAAATCCTTATTTTTCCATTTACCAATAAAGCGTGCTCCATATTTTTTAAGCTTAGTAAAATTATTCAATTGACTGATAGATATATCTAAGGGAATTTCAAAAATTACCGCCTGGTAAGGAAAATGACTTTTATGAAGAAATTCACAAAATTCCTGAAAGCAACTCGAATCCTGATATAAGAGTGGTGAAAGTGAACAGATAAAAGCATGGTTAGGATGTGAGATATAATGACGCCTTACAAACTGTAGATTTTGAAATAAAATCATCCGCTCAATAGCTTGTTGCGATGCTAAATTATTCGCCCCGCTAGAAAAGGTATTTAAATTAATAATCATCCCATTCTCAATAGTTAAGCAAGGGACACAATAAAAAAAAGTTAATCTCTTTTGTGGCAAATTCACAATGGGTTGAGTCAAAATTTCAAGTTGATTATCCCTTAATAAGGGAATAAGTCCTCCCGTTTGAATCAGGTGAATCTTATTATCTTGTAAGCTTTGCGCCTGAATATGAGGGGGATGAGTCGTATTCAATTGATCTCGTAACAGCTGAAAAAATGTGGCTTCAATGACCGCATCATGATGATGTTCTTCCTCAATGGAAACGTAGGGGGGCAAAGAGTGGCGCTTGATAGGATCAGCTGAAAATTTAAGATCATGTCGCAAATTTTGAATGACTTTTTGAAACCACACGATATGAGCATAAATAAAAAACACAACAAATCCGAGAAGAATCAGCGACGAAAAACTATGAGGGATTTTTCCAAGGGTAATAGTTAACATTATGCCGACCAACCCACAAATGAGGGGAGGCACCAAGCGGCGAATCACTGAAGGAATTTGACCCAGCGAAGTGAACACCGCCACAACTTTTTCTATGTTAAAATAGTCCTTCATAAGAGTCAGAATGGTTAAAAATAGTTGAAATTCCGTTAATAAGAACGATTTTTTATAAAATTTTAAATTATTTATCTTTCTTTAGAAACGTGAGAGGAAAAGGTTTTAACAAGTTTTTGACTTATTTGATATGTTGCAACGTTATTTCTTCACAATCCTTAACTTGATCTCCAATTAAATTTCTATAGCTTCCCTCTTCTATTTGTAATAATTTACGCTAAGATCATTTAATTTTAGAAAAATATTTTTTACACCTGGATCACACTAAACTTGAAGGGAAAATAAAATAATGAATTCCAGCCCACAAGAATTTACCCCCTACATTCCTGAATCAACAATTCTTCCGGAAACAACACTAAAAGCTATTTTCTTAGGGATCATGTTAGCCATTGTCTTATCGGGTTCCACAGCCTATTTAGGATTAAAGATGGGGCAAACCATATCTGCTTCCATACCGGCAGCTGTCATTTCAATGGCCATCTTACGTTTGTTTAAGAATTCGACCATTCTAGAAAACAACATCGTGCAAACGATTGCTTCTGCGGGTTACGTGGTTTCCAGTGGCATTATTTTCACTGTTCCTGCCCTTGTTGTAATGGGCTATTGGCAAGATTTTGGGTATTGGCAAATTACAACCATTGCTATTGTTGGGGGAACGTTGGGGGTTCTTTTTTCTGTCCCCTTACGCCGCGCACTTATCATCGATGAGAAATTAAAATTTCCCGAAGGTATTGCTGCGGCAGAAGTTTTAAAAGCCGGTGATCAGATTAACGCTGGCAATAAAACAGGTGTTGGTATCTTGGCGGGAGGTGCCATCTGCGCAAGTGCGTACAAGTTTTGCCAAACTGGATTGCACATCTTTGCAGAAAGCCTACAAGGATGGTTCTCTATCGGAGGCACCGTGTTTGGAGCTAGTACTGGCCTCACGTTTTCTATGATGGGTGCAGGGTATATAGTTGGCATGAAAGTTGCCATAAATCTGTTAGTTGGAGCCGGTATTGTTTGGCTTATTGGCGTTCCATTATACACAACATTTGGCCAGCCTCAGGATTTTGGATTGAGTGCAGATGCCAGTGCTTTTGATTGGGCAATGGCGGTTCGAACGACAAAAATTCGTTATATTGGTGTGGGCACCATGATTTTTGGCGGATTATTTGCTTTGTTTTCATTGGCACGTCCCATTCGCACAGCCATTTCTTCTTCTTTTGCAGCCATTCGAAAATCTCGCTCTGGGGTGCCTCGTCAAATTATACGTACTGAATATGACATTCCAATGACCACGGTTTTGATATCCATTGCCGCTTTATCTGTTCTTATTTTCTTTATTTTTAACAATGTTTTGGGAACGGCTGACCTTCCCATTACCTCTACATTATATTGGACGACTGTTACCTTTCTCACTTTGTTATCTCTCCTCATTGGATTTATCTGTGCCTCTATAGGGGGCTATATGGCAGGTATTGTTGGATCTTCAGCGAATCCTATTTCTGGCATTACTATTGGAGCCATTCTTGCTGTTTCTGGCACTCTGCTTGTTCTTTTAGGGAGTCAGATGAGTTTTGGGGGTGAAACAAAAGAGTCATTAAGTTTAGCTGCAACAGTCATTCTTATTGGGGGCGTCGTCGCAACGGCAGCTGCTTTGAGTTGTGATAACCTACAAGATTTGAAAGCCGGCCATATTCTTGGGGCTACACCCTGGAAACAGCAGTTGGTATTAATGATCGGTGTTGCTGCCGGCGCATCTGTTATCGCTCCTATTTTGCAACTTTTATATGATGCCTATGGAATGGGAGGACGTTTCCCTCGCCTTGGAATGGACCCGTTGCATGCTCTTTCTGCCCCACAAGCAACATTAATGGCATCTGTAGCTAAAGGAGTCTTCGCTCATGACCTAGATTGGCCTTTGGTTATTTTAGGGGTCGGAATCGGTTTGGGTATTGTATTAATTGATCGAGGTGTTTTAAAACCGTTGAAATCCACGTACCGTTTATCCGTAATGGCTGTGGCTCTGGGCATTTATCTGCCTCTAGAAGTTATTATGCCTTTAGTTATTGGGGGATTTGTTAATTTCTTAGCCAAATTGCGCTTAAATTCTCTTAAAGGCTACCATGGAAAAAACTTTAAAAATGTTGAAGCCCATACTGAGCGTCAGGGACTATTATTTGCCTCAGGACTTATTGCGGGAGATGCGCTAATTGGCATTTGTTTGGCCATTCCTTTTGCCGCTTATCAAAGCACAAGCATTCTGGCTATTGTTGGGCCATCTTTTCACGGCATAGCAACATATCTTGGAACTTTGACCTTCGTGGGGATGTGTTATTATCTTTATCGACTTGGATACCAAGGAAAAGTTGCAACGCCGAATCGTTAGAGGAGTCCATATTTAAAAGCTTAGAACCTAAGCCATCTGCTCCCAATCAACCTTATAGGCTCTTAAAGTTGTTTCAAAATGGGATGGCGGAGGAGCCATAAATGTCAAGGGTGTGCCTGTTAATCGGTCTGGAAACGTTATCGCGCGGGAATGAAGATGCATCTCCCGACTTGCTGCCGTTGCCAATTGGCCACCATACTTCCCATCCCCTAAAATTGGGCAGCCAATATAGGTAAGGTGAACACGCAACTGATGAGTACGGCCTGTTTCAGGGGATAATTCCAACCAGGCAAATTCTGTAACACTCCGCTTTTGCAACCCTTTGATCGTACGATAATTTGTGATAGCGGGTTTTCCTGCTTTGTTAACTGCCACTTTTTCTTGATTTCCATCCCCCCCCTTCAATAGGGGAGCATTAATGGTTCCCTGCCCTGGCTTGGGTTGGCCAACAACGATGGCCCAATAAATTTTTTTAACCGCTCCTTTACGAAAAGCCTCACCTAAAAATGTAGCAGAATCACTGGTCTTCGCAACTAAAAATACACCACTTGTATCCCGATCTAACCGGTGAACAAGGCGATAACGCACACCCTTCTTTGCTCCATAGGCGGATAATAATCCATCCAAATGACGCACCGTTTTACTACCACCTTGCGTAGCCAGACCTGCAGGTTTATTAAGCACAAGAACCTCTTCGTCTTCCCAAAGAATCATTGACTCAATATAGTGCTCATCTTCTTGGGTCAAAACGGAGATTGGTTTCAACCGGGGCGTTAAGGGTTTATGCGCGTCAGCATCAATGGTATCTGGAACTTCAACCAACTGACCAATAGAAAGGCGTGTCCCTGAAGTCACCTTTTTTCCATCAAGACGAATTTTCCCCAAACGAAGCAGCTTCTCGATAATACCTTGGCTTAAAGTTGGGTAATGTTTACGCAACCAACGATCGAGACGCATCCCTTCACTATCTTCTACGGGTAATGTTAATATAAAAGGTTTTTTCATAACGGCTTTTCTTTTTAGAGAGTGAGATAAGACTTTATTCTCATAATAAATTTTGAAGGAGAATTTAGAGATAAAATATTTGTTTTTACCAAAAAAATGTCATCATCATAGCAATTAACTAAATTCAAGGATGCCGATTTTGCACTCCCTAAAGATGTCATTTATAAAATAAATAACATCCTTAGGCCGCAAATATTACTCAGCCAAGACTGAGTCTTCTGTATTATCAGGGGTTTCTGCTTTTGCTTTTTTTGCAGTTGCCGCTTTCTTATTTGGTGCATCAACTTTTGCTTTTCCACCAAAAGCCTTTTCAACATCACCGAATGTCTCTGGCTCTTTTTTATCTTTTGCAGCCGCTTGAACTGCTGCTTCTTCTTCAGATTGGGCCACGTTAACGTTCACATTGATGGACACTTCCGGATGAAGAAGAATGCGCACTTGATGCATACCTAAGTATTTAATAGGAACATCAATTTGCACTTGAGACCGTGCTGTTTGAAACCCAGCTTCACTAAGGCCTTGCACAATGTCGCCAGATCGAACGGAACCATACAAATGGCCAACTTCACTCGCTTGGCGGATCAAGGTAATCATGACGCCATCCATTTTTGTGCCAACATTTTCAGCTTCTGATTTACGCTTTAAGTTATTAGCTTCGAACTCAACACGCTTATTTTCAAAAAAACCTAAATTCTGTTTTGTGGCTCGCAAAGCTTTTTTCTTTGGCAATAAAAAATTGCGTGCATATCCAGCTTTTACACTAACGACTTGGCCCATTTGACCTAATTTCTCAACTCTTTCCAGCAAGATGACCTGCATCTTTCATTCTCCCCTCATCAATCCATTCTTTTTACTATTAACTTTTTTTGCCAGTCCATCTTTGGCAAAGACGGAGCGTAGGTTCTAAAACCCCAAACATTACTATAACTATCCCTGGCCATACAAGAAAAATCGACATAAATACAATTGTTACCATCCATAATTTAGGATTATCAAACTGATTTAGCCAAGCATAAACAACTTTTAGGCCCACAAAAAATATCGGAATACAACTGATTATGGCTATATTTTTCCCTATAAAAGCAAACAAGGGGGCTTCTGTCAATATCAGCATAAGGCTTAACACTAAAATAAGATCCCAATACTCATAAACTTGAGTATCCTTAGGAAGCGGATAGGGTCTCAATGCCAACTCATTTTTTACGGCAAATCGTTGCGCTATGGAAGCATTCACCAAACACATCATAATCCAAGAAATGGAAGAAATTGCAGGAAGCAACTGAATAACATTACTATGCAAACTTTTAAAAGCTTGTTCGTCTGCAAAGAATGTAAACCAAGAATGCATAATATCAAGTACATTCATATTTTGAGAAGATAAGGCAAGAAGTATTCCCAAGAATAAAACGATTGCCAACCCTGCAAGCCAGGACACAAGATAACCTGCCGGATCCCCTTTGAAAAACCGATAAACCATGAGAAGGGAAGGAACGAGTGTTGTCAAACCAAACACGAGCCCGGAATGAAGGCCTGAGCCGAGCGAAAATATACCAAAGGCAACAATACAACTTACAATAAGTTGAGAAAATCCCCAACATAATCCAACAAAAAATAATGGAATAGCAGCAAAATAGGTGACCAGAAATGAAACAAGGCTCAAATTTAAAGGGAAAAGCGCAAACCCAGCTGTTAAGATACCGCCACAAATGGCAATAATATTCGGATTAAGCTTTTGTAATCGTTCTATACTCATAAATTCATTCCAACATCAACTACAGTATTGATCATTGCTCACCTTGGAATAGTTTAAATCTAATAACAAGTATAATACGAAATATCGATTAGGTCTTCCCCCATAATATGGGGCCCTCTTCTTCTTCCTCAAAGGGAAGAATAAAGAGAGCACGCTAACATTTTAAAGGAAATATTCGTAGATATTAATCAGAAACAAAAGGCATTAATGCAAGAAAACGAGCTCGCTTTATAGCCACTGTCAATTCGCGCTGTTTCTTCATAGAGACCGCACTGATGCGGCTGGGAATTATCTTTCCCCGTTCTGAAACGAATCTACCCAATAGACGCACATCTTTATAATCTATGGGAATTGCATTATCACCGGAAAAAGGGCACGTTTTACGACGTCTGAAAAACTGTCGACGAACTGGACCGCCCATATCTTCGCCACTGGATTCATGATTCGCGCTCATATAGTCTCTCCTTCATCTTCAGTTGTTGCTTGATGCCGGGGACGAGAAGGCTTGTCAGCAAGGGGACGCTCTTCTATCTCTGGCAATCCAGCTAAAATATCATCTTGATCATCATCAAATCCCCGATAACGCTCATCGCTATAAACACGTTGCATCAATTTCGATGGATTGGGATCAAGATTTTCAACTCGTACGGTTAAGTGGCGTAAAAGGTCTTCACTTAACTTCATTTGGCGCTCCATTTCCGTAATGCCGGCTGGTTCGCAAGAAATATTTAATAAAACATAATGACCTTTTTTATTTTTCTTGATTTTATAAGCCAAGTTTCTCAAACCACAAAACTCGGTTTTGCTGACTTCTCCCTTATGGGACTTAATAATTTGAGTAAATGTATTGGCCATGGTTTCGACTTGCGCGTTCGTTAAATCTTGACGCGCAATAAAGACAGTTTCGTAACAATTCATAATGTCTCCTTACGGTTGATAGCTTGGTAATTCAAGCTACAGCCCACGTCCTGCGGGCAAGGGGACTCACTAATTTTTGATGAGTTCGAGATCACTATAATCTCTGAACTTCTCAAAAATCAAGCTTTTAATGACCCCATAGCATACAAGTAAAAACCGAAAAAGCTCGAAATCGTTCATGAGAAATGTTAATTTTCACGACACCTTTCATACGTTTTACCCCACATCTCCTCAAGAACTTGGAAAACCGTCTTTGGTTTCAAGTTATTCATATAGCTACGCGGCGCATCAAAAGTAAAGCCAGGAATTTTCATGAGCGCCTCGCGAGATTCGGGTGTACGAACAACCTGATTAATCGGGGTTTCTGGAGGGCAATAGGGACCATACATATTGTTGTCGGTGGGACCAAATAACCCTAACGTCGGCGTACCGATGGCCGCAGACATATGCATGAGACCCGAATCATTCCCAATAAAAACCCGACAATTTTGAATACAAGCTGCAATTTCAAGAAGACTTAATTGACCCACAAAATCTAAGCGCTGCTTTTTAGGAATAGCATCTATGACAACTTGAATGGATTCTTTTTCCTCAGGTGCAGCAAAAATAGCTACTTTTGCGGAATATTTTTCTAGGAATTGAGTCAGAAGATTTGCAAAAGAAGCCGGTGGCCATTGCTTGCCAATCCAATTTGCAGCCGGAGACAAGGCTAAAACTTGCGTATCCGGTGGAACGAGACGCGCAGCTTTTTGAGTGTGGGCTTGCGTCAACCAAAGGCGCGGGGATGGCGCCGGCGTTTTGCCAATTAAACGACCCAGCTGGACAACCCGATGATCATAAGCTTTAGGACTTTTCCACACATACCTTTTCCCCACTTTTAAAAAATACGTAACCAAAGAGCCCCGAATATCCAGGATGATATCCCATTGCTCCTGTCGACACTCTTGCCATAGATCAATCCAATGCCGATGGTGTGGTTTTTTCACAATTGGGATGAGACGTTTGAGGTTAGGAACACCCTCAAATAGAGGCAAAGTTAGAGGAGCGGCTGCAACAGTAACTTCAATGCCAGGGTGTCTTTCAATCATCTCATTGAGAACCCCTGAAGATATGATTGCATCACCAATCCGGCTGGCCGTAATAAATAAGAGTTTCAATTAACTCCTCCTTAAACAAATATTTTGCATAATCATAGAAGAGTTATCACAAAAAGGGGAGAAAAAATGCTCCTGAATTGTCCTATTTGTAACAAATATTTAAAAGAAAAGGGCGAACAAATTGTTGGGGGCATTTATAGTATTGCCTGCTATGATTGTGGAACTTTCGATATTGAAGTTGATCTTTCTCAAATTATGCGTCGAAAATATTTGAGCTTTAATATGGATGTAGGTCAAGGTCGGGAGTCTTACGCTGAAAATATCAAAATCTTTCGCGAATTTATTCGCTATCGGCAACGCCCTATCCTTACCCAATCCGCAATCAATGAAATGATCTTTTTACGAAGACCCTAAAGTATATATAGAATTATTTTCTTGCCTTCTCACCTTCAAATTGATTGTAAAATTAAAAGGAATTGGATAATTTTGAAGTCCATGACCGCACCCTGATAATTGAAAAATAGGGAATGACATGGCTTTTGCAAATGCCTGGAGAACATCTCCGACTAGATTTAATCCGTTCGGCTCGTTTCCTTTTGTAAATTCACCAAACAAAACAGCCTTAATTCCCTGAAATAGGCCCGCTTGTTCCAGGTGGTTCAACATACGGTCTATACGATATCCCCGCTCACTAACATCTTCTAGAAAAAGAATTTTATCTCTCGTATTTAATTGCCACGGTGTCCCCAGTGACGTTTGAACAAGACAAAGGTTTCCCCCAACCACTTCCCCTAAAACATCTGTGATGCTTGTGGCCACCAAGTTTAACGGAATTAACTCCGGCAATTCATAAGCCGACAGCCCCTCATTCATAATGCGAACGGTGCGCGCTATAGAAACTTTATCAGCCTTCTCATTGATAAGCCCAACGCCACAAGGGCCATGAACCGTGGGCCAATTCCAGAATTGATTTAAAAATATATGGAGTGCGGTAATGTCGCTGAATCCATACATCACTTTTGCTTTGCCTGGTTTAGGTAAGGAAAGCAATGCTGGCATTAAGCGGGTAAGACCATAGCCACCAATAATAGCCATGATTTCATCTGCATCCGACGTGAGGGCTTCTTTTAAGTGTGAAAATCGCCCAGCATCTGTATTGGCACACAGAAGATCTTCTCCGAACAAATCCGCCGGAAGGATCACTTTACGACCTAAAGATTCAAGATATAATTTTGTTAAATTGACTTTTTCTATAGGAATTGGCCATGAAGGGGCAATTAAATAAAGTTGCTTCATAAGAATTTCCTGTTTTCTTTATTTTATCCACGTATCTCTAACGAATATATGAAAAAAATTTAAAGATTTATTGCCTGTCAATCTGGTGATAAAACATACCCTATATGCCGTACTGTTTGTAAATAACGAGGTTGACGAGGGTCATCACCAATTTTACGACGCAGACGAGTAATTTGCACGTCAATCGTTCTTTCACTCACCCGATGGCCAATACGTTGAGCTAGATCTTCACGCGAAAAAGGTTTATGGGGATTTTGGGAGAGAATTTTGAGCAAAACCAATTCCGTAGATGATAAAAATACGACTTCTTGGCCTTTCGTTAGTATGCCTGTACTTGTGTTAAATCGGTAAGCACCCAAAATCATTTCCTGATCAATCTGCCCGTTAGGGACAGAAGATCGCCTGAGTATGGCTCGAATACGCGCCAATAATTCGCGAGGCTCAAAAGGCTTTGTTAAATAGTCATCCCCCCCCGCATCAAGCCCTTCAATACGATCATCCACTTGGTCTCTCGCTGTAAGAAACAAAATAGGGATCAATCCTTTGATCCCTGCCTCTGTTTCATCTTTTTGTGCTAAACTTCTGGTCAATGACAAACCATCTTCGCCAGGCATCATAATATCTAATACAATGAGATCCGCAGACTGACTGGCTAAATAAGCTCTGGCTTCCGCTGCATTTGCTGCAGATGATACCAAAAAATTGTTCTCACTCAAGAATTTAACTAACAGTTCGCGTAACCGTCGATCATCATCAACAATAAGAAGCCGAGATTGTGTTTGAGAACTTGTCATATTTAAACATTCAATTAACACTCTTGGGATTAAGGTATAATATATGCTAAGCAAGAACAAGGTACAGTAAAATTAATAATGAGTAGAGAGCGTATGACCAAATATGATCTTATTGTCATTGGCGGCGGTCCCGGTGGATACGTTGCCGCTATTCGTGCGAGTCAACTTGGGCTCTCCACAGCTTTAGTTGAAAAAGAGCAATTGGGCGGCGTCTGCCTAAATTGGGGATGTATTCCCACAAAAGCCCTCTTACGGACGGCTGAAATAAAAACTCTTATATCCCACGCCGCGGATTATGGACTGAACGTCGGTCCCGTAACAATTGATTTGAAAACAATTGTGAATCGGTCTCGAAAGATTTCCGCTCAGCTCGTTACAGGCATTAAACACCTTATGAAAAAAAATAAGATTACAGTCATAGAAGGACATGCTCGTCTCAAGGGTGGTGGGAGTATCAGTGTCACCTCGTCAACAGGGCTTTCAGAAATTTCTGCAAAACATATTATTTTAGCCACAGGCGCGAGTGCACGATCTTTGCCAGGCATTAAGCCAGATGACAAATTGATTTGGACCGCACGAAACGCCATGACACCTGAAGCTCTCCCAAAATCTTTATTGATAATTGGTTCCGGCGCTATCGGCATAGAGTTCGCCAGTTTTTATCATGCTCTCGGCTCAGAGGTAACAGTGGTTGAACTGCAAACAAGAATTCTCCCTCAAGAAGACGAAGAAATTTCGTCACTTGCTCAAAAATCATTTGAAAAACAAGGCATTAAGTTTCTTTTGGGCACATCAGTTGAGAAAGTCACCAAAGGAAAAGATTCTGTCAATGTCACGCTTCAGGGCAAAGACCATACTTTTGATCGGGTAATCCTAGCTGTAGGAATTGTTGGCAATACGACTGATCTTGGCTTAGAGAAAACGAAAGTTAAGATTGATCGCGGACAGATTGTTGTGGACTCGTGGTCCAAAACTGATGAGCCTAATCTTTATGCAATTGGTGATGTCACCGGCCCCCCATGGCTTGCTCATAAAGCCAGTCATGAAGGAATTATTTGCGTAGAAAAACTTGCAGGCCTTCCGAACATTCACCCCCTCAATGTTCGCAATATTCCGGGTTGTACTTATAGTTTACCCCAAATTGCCAGCATTGGTTTTACTGAAGCTCAGGCAATTCAGGCCGGATATAAGGATCTCAAAGTCGGTCGATTCCCTTATAAAGCTAATGGCAAAGCCTTAGCTTTGGGTGAAACGGAAGGCCTTATCAAAACTATTTTTGATAGCAAAACCGGTACCCTTTTAGGAGCGCATATGATTGGGGCAGAAGTCACAGAGTTGATTCAAGGTTTTGGTATTGCCAAGACATTAGAAACCACAGAAGCTGAATTGATGCACAGCATTTTCCCGCACCCCACCTTATCTGAAATGATGCAAGAAGCGGTATTGGATGCCTACAACCAAGCCATCCATTTTTAATGGAGACCTTATTGACAACGCCAAGTATTAAACGTAAACCCCCCTGGATTCGGGTGAAAGCTCCTGTTTCAAAAGAATATCAAGAAACAGCTGCTCTCATGCGCCATCACAAACTGAATACAGTTTGTGAAGAGGCAGCTTGCCCCAATATTGGGGAATGTTGGGCTAAAAAACACGCCACCATCATGATTTTAGGCGAAGTCTGTACGCGAGCCTGTACGTTTTGTAATATTAAGACAGGACGCCCAGACCAACTTGACCCTCATGAACCGCAACGGGTGGGAGAAGCTGTTGGTAAAATGGGGCTATCTCATATTGTTATCACCTCCGTTGATCGAGATGATTTAGATGATGGCGGTGCTACTCACTTTGCTGAAACAATTCACGCCATTCGAACAACAGCTCCCTTAACAACCATTGAAATTTTGACCCCTGATTTTTTAAGAAAAGAAGGCGCCATTGAAATTGTCGTAGCCGCACGCCCAGACGTCTACAACCATAACTTAGAAACTGTTCCCCGTCTTTATTCTGAAGTCCGCCCAGGGGCTCGTTATTTCCATTCATTACGGCTTCTGGATCAAGTGAAAAAGATAGATCCAACTTTGTTTACAAAGTCAGGAATTATGGTAGGACTGGGAGAAACTAAAGCAGAAGTTTACCAAGTTATGGATGATCTTCGAGCTGCCAATGTGGATTTCATCACCATTGGACAATACTTACAACCAACGCCTAAGCACCATCCCCTCATCGATTTTATAACACCTGAAGAATTTGATGAATATGCCTCTATGGCTCGAGGCAAAGGATTTTTAATGGTTTCCGCCTCTCCTCTCACACGATCTTCTTACCATGCTGGTGATGATTTTGCTAAACTGAAAGCCGCACGATTGAAGGCCAATGCCCCGTCATAGCGAAAAGCGCCTTCTTCCTTATCCACCGGAAGTTCTTTATGCCATTGTAGCTGATGTGGAACGATATCCAGAATTTTTACCCTGGATTGTGACAGCAGATATTTTGAAAAAGACTGAAAAGGGATTTATTGCCGATCTTACGGTTGGCTATAAAATGTTCCAAGACACTTACCGCTCTGAAGTCATTCTTACCCCACAAGACCGGGTGGATATTCACTATATCAAAGGTCCCTTTAAGCACTTAGAGAATTATTGGATTTTCAACCCAGCCCCAGGAAATAACGTTCAAGTAGATTTCTTTATCGACTTCGAATTTCAATCCTCATTTTTCCAAGGCATGATTCAGTCTGTATTCACAAGTGCCGTTTCAAAAATGATTACAGCTTTTGAAGAACGTGCTGGTATCTTAAGTCGTTCTCTTCGTTAAAGATCGCCACGCTCCCATAAAACGTGGATAAGATGTCCTGGAACATTATAAAAACTGACGATCTGTTGTGCCTGCATATATTCTCTGATTTTCCGTTCATCCCAACCTGCCAAATAGCAGATTCGCAAAACATCTAACACGCGCTCTTTCCGCGCACCCTTATATTCAGAGGAACTGGCACCACTTTGTTGATGAGGGGCCTCAAATCTTAATTTAAATTCTGTACCATTCGAAAAGGTAATATGGATGGCACTTTTGTTATGCCCAGATTCTCTACGACTTGCATTGGGTAAAAATCTAAGCATGGTGCTAATTTCTTGATTGGCCACTCTAACAGCTAATGTGTGGTTGTGGCGACTGAGTTGCTCAATTCTGGCTAATGCGTCTAGTATCACTTGATCACGTTTATTATTTTCATTATCTTCCTGCAATACAGGTGACACAGATATTCCCTGATGGGGTGCCGAACTTTCAGAGGCACTTGAAGTCTGGGAATTGTTTTTTTCACCTCTGGTCTTTTTTTTCGGTTCTTTGGGGGGAGGCAATTCAGCCCGAATATCTTGGCTGTAACTTTCAAAGAGAGGTTCTTTCCTCTCCTGAACCGGGGGTCTTACTGCATGGTGAGGTACTGACTTCGCTTTTTGAATAGGCTCTTGCTTTTGCGTAAAATGAATAGGTTTAATTTCTTCCACAATGGGTTGGCGATAAAAAAAGTGGTTTAAAAAATCCTTAGAATTTAAAACCAGTTGAGTCAAGCCAACGACGGCTTCACTATCTCCATGGGCTTGTAAAAATCGATAAAAAGCCCACTCTCCCGAAGTCAATCGACGCGGCATAGATACGGCATACGAAAGACCAGGAATTTTGACAATTTCACGCTGTGAATGGTGCACAAAATAAAAATGTGCCAACATGGCTTGAGTGAGAGCGTTGGAAATTTTAGCTACGGGACGGTCACCGCGCGTAAGACCTGTTTGGAGGGTATACCGAATTTCATCTGCGTTATAAACTGTCCCCGCCATGAGGAGCGTAAAAAGTATTGGGTATCCCACGCCACTGATTGTAAAAACTTGGGAGCTATCCCCTATAAACACGAGATAGGTAAGAGAAAGATTTGCCGCCAGATTGACCAAATTTTCCGTCAAACGAAAAGCAGCTCTTGTGCTCCTGATTTTCGGATAAATCAAGAGAGTTTCTAATTCATTTCTCCTTTCTGAATGAGTCCTGTAATAGCCGGGTAACCCTTTTTTTCTTTTATCGATTTCTTTTTGCCCTAATTTTTCTGCATAATACTCTATAAAATTTCTGCTAAAACGCAGAGCACCATCAAATAAAAAACCAACACTAGCTACCATTGCTATATCAGCAAGTTCTTCAAAAGGAGACGCATAAGATACTGCTAAAAACGCAAGGCCACTAGCAAGTTCTTTGCAAGGAAAGTTCCAATTCCGTTGATAATTTTGTTTTGTAACGGCGAGTGAAGCAGATGTCTCAAATTTTTCTGTTGCCATAGTAAATTTAGATAACGCCAAAATAATAATTAAAAAAATAACGGGTAATTTTTTCATTTTTTTATCTTCTTAATTTGATTTTTATAAAATTAATTTAACATAAGAATGGGTGATGTTGAATAAAATCATCGTCATCATTGTTTTTGAAAAATAACCTATCTAAAAGCCACTTATGGTCAGGACGATCACGTATTCTTCTTGAACGATTCCAAGCGATCTGGTATTCAGATGAGGAAGTCCCTAATGACATTTGTGCGGTCGTGGCGGAATTGGTAGACGCGCAGCCTTGAGGTGGCTGTGGTGGAAACACTGTGGAAGTTCGAGTCTTCTCGACCGCACCATTTTTTTAAGGCTACCAATTGATTTCAATTTCATTGAAAATTGATATCAAGATCTGAGTCTTTCAAGTTTTCAAATAAAGAGCAAACACGAATGAAACCCGACACCCCATCAAAGCCTGATATTTACAAAGATTCCCTTGATTATCATCGTTATCCCACTCCTGGTAAACTCTCTATCCACCCAACCAAACCTTTGGCAGATCAGCGAGATTTAGCTCTTGCTTATTCACCAGGTGTTGCCGGTGCGAGTCGCGCCATTGTGGAAAATCCTGGAGAAGCTGCGAACCTAACAGCACGAAGTAACCTTATTGCCGTAATTTCAAATGGAACTGCCGTTCTCGGCCTTGGCAATATTGGCCCTTTAGCAGCCAAGCCTGTCATGGAAGGAAAAGCAGTTCTCTTTAAAAAATTTGCAGGCATAGATGTTTTTGACCTTGAGATCAATGAGAATGATCCTGACAAACTTGTCGATATTATTGCGGCTTTAGAACCAACCTTTGGCGGAATCAATTTAGAGGATATCAAAGCACCAGAGTGTTTTTACATCGAAAAGAAGCTCAATGAACGGATGAAAATTCCTGTCTTTCATGATGATCAACATGGAACAGCCATCATTGTTTGCGCAGCAGTCCTTAATGGACTCAAGTTGGTCAATAAGGATATTGCAAAAGTAAAACTTGTAACATCCGGTGCGGGTGCTGCAGCAATAGCTTGCATTGACTTGCTTGTAGGCCTTGGATTATCACCTCAGAATATCATTTTGTGTGATAGCGTAGGTGTTGTTCATAAGAGTCGTAAAGAACATATGGACGACAGTAAGCAACGGTATGCGATTGATACACCTCACCGTACCTTAGCTGAAGCTTTAAAAGATGCAGATATATTTTTAGGCGTTTCCGTTGGCAATGTTGTCAAGGGAGATATGCTTACGGTCATGGCCCAAAATCCTTTAATTTTAGCCTTAGCGAACCCAGATCCAGAAATCCTCCCAGAAATTGTTCGGGAAGTGCGTCCCGATGCCATTATCGCCACGGGCAGAACAGACTATCCTAACCAAGTTAATAACGTATTATGCTTCCCTTTTATTTTTCGAGGAGCCTTGGATGTTGGTGCCACAACCATCAATCAAGAAATGAAAATTGCTTGCGTAAAGGCGATTGCAAGTCTTGCCCATGCTGAGGGTTCTGATGTTGCTTTTAATGCTTATGGTGGTGAAATGCATACCTTTGGGCCCAACTATATCATTCCAAAACCCTTTGATCCTCGCCTCATTATGGAAATCGCTCCTGTTGTCGCTCTTGCAGCTATGGAAACAGGAGTAGCCACACGTCCTATTCAAGATATGGAAGCCTATAGACAAAAAATAAGTGAGTATGTCTATCGTTCTGCAATGGTTATGAAACCTATCTTCCAAAAAGCAAAGAAAAATCCTAAGCGGATTACGTTTGTAGAAGGAGAAGACATGCGCGTATTACGCGCAACGCAAATTTTGGTAGATGAGGGGTTTGCAAAACCCATATTGGTTGGACGTCCTATTGTGATTGAAAAGCGTATCAAACGACTCAGCTTGCGCCTCAAAGAAGGAACGGATTTTGAGATTATAGATCCCAATAAAGACAACCGATACAGCAGCTATTGGCATGCCTATCACCAACTGACGGAACGAAAAGGAATCTCTCCGGAAGTCGCCAAGATTCTGACCCGTACAAGCCCTACAATTATTGGAGCCTTGACTGTCCATCTCGGTGATGCCGATACCATGATCTGTGGAGCCATTGGACGCTATCATATTCATCTTGAACATATTCGCCAAATTTTTGGCTCTTCCCCGGAGGATTCTAACGAACTTGCAGCCTTAGGTGTTTTAATCCGAGAAGATGGCGTTTTGTTTATTTGTGACCCTTACGTCAATCCTAACCCATCTCTTGAGCAAATTTGTCAAATGACCTTAATGGCTGTAGATCAAGTCCGTCGTTTTGGCGTAACGCCTAAGGTTGCTCTCGTTTCTCACTCTAGCTTTGGGGCAGGAACAACGGAGTCTGCCTGCAAAATGCGTCAAGCCACCGCTTGGCTCCATGCAAATGTACCGGATATCGAAGTGGAAGGGGAAATGCATGCAGATGCTGCACTTTCCGAAGCCATTCGCCAACAAATTTTCCCCAATTCAAAACTTCATGGGCAAGCCAATCTTCTCATCATGCCTTGTTTAGATTCAGCTAATATTGCTTTTAACATGGCAAAATCTCTTTGGAATGCCCTGACTGTTGGCCCCATTCTTATGGGGTGCTCCCAACCTGTCCATATTGTCACTCCTTCTGTAACTCCCCGCGGGCTTGTGAATATGGCAGCACTTGCCGTCGTTGATGCAGACTCAAGATAGGCATAATTTCTTTACTTTAGAGATTCTTGCCGACAATAAATGATTGACGTGAGGGAAAGTTTTCAGGTATATACTAGTCAAATAATACTTTTTTATTAACTAAGGTGAATTATGGCCAATCATACGTCCTCAAAAAAAGCGATTCGAAAAATTGCAACACGTACTGAGCAAAATCGTACACGTGTTAGCCGTATTCGTACATTTGTTAAAAAAGTTGAATCTCTCGTTGAATCCGGTAACCAATCAGAAGCTCTTGTTGCTTTACGAGAAGCTGAATCTGAAATCATGCGGGGCGTCACCAAAGGAACAATGCATAAAAATACAGCCTCTCGCAAAGTTTCTCGTTTATCTAAGCGAGTGAAAGCCTTAGCAGCTGCTTAAAGCTGCAAAAGGGCTACCGCTTTACCAAGCCGGAGCTCATATCCCATGTCAATATTAAACCAAATTGAATCTCTTTTTGCGCAAGAAAGCCCAACCCATACAACGGATGTTGTGATAATTGGGGCTGGTCCTGTTGGGCTCTTTGCGGTATTTGAATGCGGCATGCTCAAATTAGATTGTCATGTGATTGACTCTTTAAGCATGATTGGAGGACAGTGCGCTGCTCTCTACCCCGAAAAACCCATTTTTGATATTCCAGCCCACCCTCAAATCACCGGCGAGGGGCTCATTGAAAATTTGCGTCAACAAATTGCCCCATTTAATCCAACTTATCACTTAAATCAGCAAGTAACCGCTATCAGCGCTGAAAATAATTCTAACCAAAGCTGGCGTGTGACCACCTCTCAAGGAACTCAAATACTAACAAAGACCATTATCATAGCTGCAGGTGTTGGTGCGTTTGGGCCCAATAGGCCTCCCTTGCCAAACATAGAAAATTTTGAAGGCCAGTGTGTTCATTATTATGTAGGGTCACGAGAATCTTATAGGGGGAAAAAGATTGTTATCGCCGGGGGCGGTGACTCTGCCGTGGATTGGGCACTCTCTTTAAGCGAAGTGGCAAGTCATGTGTCCGTTGTTCATCGTCGCCCCAAATTTCGCGCGGCTCCTGAGAGCGAAGCCCGCCTCAAAGCTTTAGCTGATAAGGGCGTCATTGATCTGGTTGTCCCTTATCAATTAGCTGGATTAGAAGGAAATGGTGCACAATTGACCGACGTTATTGTCCAGTCCTTAGATGGGCAAACAAAAACTTTAGCCGCAGATGTGTTGCTGCCTTTTTTTGGGCTTTCTATGAATTTGGGGCCGATCGCAGAGTGGGGATTGAATTTGGACAATCACCACATAACTATTGATCCTGCAACGGGCGCCACCAATCGCCCTGGCATCTATGCTATTGGCGATATTGCCACTTATCCTCATAAATTAAAGTTAATTCTCAATGGCTTTGCAGAAGGGGCACAAGCTGCCCATGCTATACGCAAATTCCTCTATCCTGAGGAAATTTTACATTTCGAATATTCAACGACCAAAGGTGTGCCAACTCCAGAAGCTGAATTAAAATCTGCAACAGCAGCTTGAAAATTCCGAAAAATAATGATTTTTAGTGAAAATCACCAATTTCAACCTCTGTAAAGTGATCAGATGAATCGACATGGAACCGTATACGATAGGCATCATTTACGCGGAAAGACCATTTGTTCGTTTCCTCTAATTTTTTTAGCTGCGAGTTATGCCCTTTTAGATTGTTCCCTAATTCAAAAATGTTTTCACTCCTTCTTAAAATATTAAGAAGTTCAATAGCATTAGGAGGAAATGTTCCCGAATTTTGTGTAGTTAATATATCCACGACATTCTTTTGACACGAAATAATATTATTGGGCTCATCTTCCTTCTGTTGAATTTCTGGACTCCCCACTTGTTGTTCACTAGGGGAAGTCTGGTCACCTCGTCTCTTTTCTTTTTTCTTTAACTGTTCCTGCTCTAACGATAGTTCTCTTTTTTGATTAAGATTTAAGATTGGAAAGACCACAAAAGTAGGTTTGTCTGACCGATAATTTTCTCTACTTTTACGGCGAACTGCTTCTCTAAACTGTTTAGATACTTTCATCAAGTCTTCAACATTATTTTTCATTTTCTCATGACATAACCTTGCTTGAAGTGCTAAGTCTGACTTTTCCTCGTTAAGACTTTCGGCATCAGTGGATACGGCTTCAATATTAGATACAAGTTTTTTCATAAGAAGAAGATATTCCGGATCAACTTGATATGTTTCTTGATCTTTTTCATATTGAGTCATATTTAACTCTTTTACAGTCCGCACCAATTCCTTAATTTTTTGTTTGCGATCTTTAATAAACTGTTTCACAATAATTTCTCGCAAACTTGCAGGATTTGACTTTTGTTGTTTTATAGGCTTGTCTTTTTTCTTAGAATTTGACGCAACACTTTGCGCGGATGAAGACTGAGAAGATGCTTCATGGAATTTACGACAAATTTCATATATACTTTCTGGATTCATATTTTCTGTCGTAGCATGAAACATTTCCCAAATGGCAGCTCTATCTTCCTCATTTTCAACAACCATATATAAAGAATACAATACAACCAAATCATCTAATTTTATTGCGTTAACAAATTTCTTATAATGAGGATTGCCAAAAAGATCTTTTGAACCAAAGATTTTCTTGTATAGCTCAAAGGCTTCCCGATAACGCCCGCAATAAAAATAACTTTGAGCAAGTGTATGGGAGTATTCAGAAAGAAACAACGCTCTGATTACATCCGTAGCTTGCCATTTATGATGTACTGCATTTAATTCTTGAAAGGCCAGATTATAACGAATGTGTTCAGCATATAGCTTTTTATCAGAGGTATACTTTAACAGTGCTACATAAGTTTCGATTAACTCTTCATTCGTAAGCCCAACTTTAAGATCTAATCCTTTTTTAAGCATCAGGTAAACTTCATCCCAAATCTCGCCGTAATCTTCACCCTTATAAATTTTAATTGTCGCACCCCTCAAGAGTGCAAAACCAAACAATACATAATCTCTTGAAACAACATCTTTATCACTAACGGCTTGCTCCAGAATAAGTCGAACCAACCATATTGAGCGTGTATGTTCAGCCGTAATTAATTTATCCAATACGGTTAAAGCCGCATGAACACGAGAAAAACTCATGACACATGCATAATCTCTAACGTCATTCAATAAAATTTTCTTATCCGGCTTTGGCAATAAAAATTGCTTCTTAAAATTCTCTTTTATTTTTCCCCCTACAGTTTCACAAAGCTGGACTGGTACCGGTTTTTTATCTCTGTTTAGAAAATATCCGCGTTTTTGTTCTTCGTCGATTGCCGGCAAATATTTCATAACAATTGCCATTCGATTGGATAATGTTCTCCCAGACGATGGATTTTGCAACGCTTGAGAGCTTTCTGCAGCAAAAGTAGGGCCGAAAAGGAAAAAAAATGTAGAGAATATTATAAATTTTGTAATCATATTTATGGTTATACTTAAGAATTGAAATTGCGTAGATGTATAGAAATACTATATTTTTCCAAATTTTGTCAAATAAAAGAGAATTTTAAGAAGCAAGATCCTGTTGAGCCACCAAGGGTACTCTACATGTGATAATAGTACCTTTTCCTTGAGTTGAATCGATACTAATGGAGCCCCCATGAAGTTCTATAAGGCTTTTGACAAGAGAAAGTCCCAAGCCTGCCCCAATGGATCTTGATTTTGGATGATGGGGTCCTCGTTCAAAAAGTTTAAAAATGCGCGCGCGGTCATCATCATTAATTCCAACGCCCGTATCGTGAACAGCTAAGCAAAGCTCTTGGCCATCCCCAAATTGTTTGGTGAAAGCTTTCAGTTCAATTCGCCCCCCCGATGGCGTATATTTAATAGCATTACTCAACAAATTGAATACAGCTTGCTTTAGTCGCCGTTCATCCCCAATAAATGTTTGGATTTTTGATTTATTTTCATGGGTAACATTGACGCCTTGATCATGCGACCGGTTATAAACTAACCCCACCGCGCTAGCTAAGAAATTATCTAAATGAACAGGCTGTTCCGTTAATGTCATTTGACCAGCCTCAATACTGGCTAAATCTAAAATATCATTAATAAGGGCTAATAATCTCTGGGCAGAATCCACAATGCCTCGGCAGTAATCTAATTGTCGCTCATTCAGATTGCCAAAATATTGGTTTGTTAGAATTTCTGCAAAACCAATAACAGTGTTCAGGGGAGCGCGTAATTCATAAGATACGTGAGACAAAAAATCCGACTTAATACGATCTGCTTGTTCCAAAGCTTGATTCCTCTCTTGCAAGGCTTGCTCAAATCTCCAACGATCTGAAACATCGATAAAACTGAGCAAATGAGAGCCGTCGGGTAACGGAACATAGGCGTATTGAATCATTGTTTTGTCCGCTCGATTGAATCGGCCCGTTTTGGGAACTCTTTGACTTATAATCGTTAAAAGACGCGCTTGGAATCCATTCCACTCCTCTTCGGTTGCAAATGAGGGACGAATCTGTGCCAAAACTTCTGTTGCATGCCTTCCCGGTGTAATCTCTGACACATCGACTTGCCAAATACGAGCAGCGGCTGGATTGCTCAAGCGCAGTCGGCTATCACTTCCTAACACAACAATACCCTCATACAAATGATCTAAGGTTTCTTTTTGAACAGCAATAAGGGTATTGTAGCGCCGTTCTAAAGCCAATTTATCTGTAACATCGTCATACATGAATAATAACCCCCCCAAAGGATGGGGAGCAATCAGGAGACGCAAAATCTGATCATCGGGTTGATGAATAAGCTCCTGGATAGGCTGAAGGAGCGTTTTAAAAAGTTGAAGCCTGCCGCGTTTAAAGGCTTGAAAATCTGGATATTCAGGCAACTTACGTCGTTCCCGCATATCTTGCAAAACGTCCCCAAAAGTTGGTTTTGTATGAAGCCAAGCTTCTTCATATCCAAAAAGCTTTGTGTAAGCGTTGTTAAAAAATTCCAATCGTGTATCCGCACCAAATACTGCGATTGGGGTTGAGAGTTGATGCAAAACTTCCTGATGAGCCAAAATATGCTTACTTAAATCTGAAGCCATCTCTTCACTATCTGTCAGATCAATTGCATATCCAACAGTTGCTCCCCCATCGTGAGCAACTTCTGTCATTTCCAGTAAACGTCGGAATCCATCTATGACAACATGTCCTCGTTGACTTTGACTGTTGCCGGTTTGTCGAACTTTAAGTGCCAAATGGTGGGGGCTTGTACTGCGAGATTTTTCAATTAATTCCTTATGCTCTTGAGCGACTTGAGGAGGCGTACTTTCTAAAGCACCAGCGTAGGATTGGTTACAAAAAACGACCTGATTTTCAGCATTGCGATACCACAAAGCTACAGGAACAATATCAATCATGGCTTGCAAAATTTCATGCTCAGCTCGCAATGTTTTGACTTCTTGGGTTAATCTCTGAGTTTCATAAGCCCGATCTGAGATATCGATCACCGACAAAACAATAAGGGTATGTGAGGGTTGAACAAGACGCATCCCCTCAACTTGCACCAGTGTTTTCTGATCAAGAAGGGTTAATTGATGGGTAAAATTTTCTCCGGTTTGGTGCGCATTTTGAATCGCTTGATCCAACACAAATGCGGACTGATAATCGAACTGGTTCGTTACATCAACAACCTCGATGGGATGAGCAAGATTAAGGCCCAGTAACTTGGCAAAAGAACTCGAACATTTCACACGACTCTCAGTATCGCGCCACCAGCAACGGGCCTCAGGTATTCCTTCTAAGATTTTGAAGAGATCATTTTGCGTATCTGAAACAATATGATGTTGATCATACAAATGACGCATATAGGTAAGTACGGGCAATCCGATGATACCCAAGATTCCAAGAATCAGACCTAGCAGTTCAAACCAGTTTAACAGTGGGGTTGTGGTAACAAGCCAGTCTAACACAAAATTGATGCCCTTAAATTCAATTACAAAGCCTGAAGAAATTTTAACAGGATTTTTATAATTTCGGAAAGGGCAAAAGGATGATCTTACAAGGTTTTACCAATAACTATCGCCACATCACTCATGCGATTCGCAAAACCCCATTCGTTATCATACCAAGACAAAATACGACAGAACTTTCCGCCTACAACTTGTGTTTGACCTATATCAAATATTGAGCTCGCGGGATGGTGATTAAAATCGATAGAAACCAAAGGACCACTCGTGACCTCCAATACCCCTTTCAATTTCCCTTGCGCAGCATTGGTCATTAATGTGTTAATTTCTTCCACACTTGTCTCCCGATTGGGCGTAAAGGTAAAGTCAATAAGAGATACGTTCGGTGTTGGAACACGAATGGCACATCCATCTAATTTTCCTTGTAGGCCGTGCAGAACCAAACCTAAAGCTTTAGCAGCACCGGTTGAGGTGGGAATCATTGAAACGGCTGCAGCACGAGCTCGATGCAAATCTTTGTGAAGTGTATCCACCAACCGCTGGTCACCTGTATAGGAATGAATTGTCGTCATATAACCTGCCTCAATACCAATTCCAGTGTGCAAAACATCTGCAACAGGTGCCAAACAGTTTGTCGTGCAAGATCCGTTAGAGATCACAAGATGATCTTGAGATATATTTTGATGATTAACCCCATAAACGACTGTAATATCCGCTCCCGTCGCCGGTGCTGAAATCAGGACACGCTTTGCTCCTGCAGTCAAATGTTTAGATGCGGAGGACTTATCCGTAAAATAACCCGAACATTCCATGACAATGTCAATGTTTAAATCTTTCCAGGGAAGTTTTTCAGGTTGAGGTTCGGCAAATACTTTAATCGGCCCCTGACCTACATCTAAAGAATCCCCAGATGTGGAAACTTTCCCTGTATATCGACCATGGACAGAATCATATTTAAACATGTGGGCATTATCTTGAATTGAACCCAAGTCATTAATTGCAACAACGTGAATATCTTTACGACCACTTTCAACCAATGCCCGCAATACCATCCGCCCAATGCGTCCGAATCCATTAATTGCTATTTTAATTGTCATGTTTGTCCCTCATACCTTCATAATTTTCTCTAATCTCTTGATAACGGATTATACCCGCGTATTTAATTTTCGCAAGAGCCCTCACTGACTTTGATTGTGCATTATCTTGAATATACAAAACATATTTGTAAAATCCTTTATCTCATTATACCCTATAGGAAGATACCCATTTGACGAGTAGCAGCTTATAATATCGCTAGTTTGGAGATTCGACAGATGATCCCAGTTACCGCATTTCATACAAAAACAAGAGAACAGCTTAAATGGGCTCAAAAAATATTTATTACTTACCACCGGTCTTTAAACGGGAAAGTATCTCTTGTTTTTGCTGTGATAAAAAAGTTTTATGGTTTTGTGGTATTCGTTATATCAGAATTATTTGAATACCTCGCGTTTATTTTAAGCTCTATCGCTAAATTTACATTATTGGTTGCCTCAAAATTATCTACTTTTTATCACTACACACAACGAAGACTATATGTTTGGAAAATTCTTTCTGCACGAAAGAAATGGTATGTCAATAAAGAGGGAAGTTTTTATAACCCAAAACTCAAAGCAACCATCCGTCCAAATTGGGAATGTTCGTGGACACTAAGCCGTCTCCAAAACCAATATAATGGTTTTGAGTCCAAGGAAATTGCTCAAGATGCGGCCTTTAAAATGTGGATGAAAAAACGCCGCTTAGAAAGTCGCCTAGATATGCGCGATATGGCGATTAAAATTCCCCTTAATTTGAGTCACAAAATTCTTTCCAATAAAATTAATCTTCGAAAAGCATCTCCTAAAGATGCGGACCTAATCTTAACTTTCCTGGAAAACCTCGGCCATCCCAAAGGTGATGAAAATATGAAGGCACGAATACAAGCCTATTCTTATGGGAATCATAATCACATTTTGATTGCTGAAAAAGGAAAGATAATTGTTGGGTTCATTGCCTTTATTATTTATGATTTATTTGAATGTAAGGGAAAGAGATGCCACATTGAAAAATTAGTTGTCGATAGCTCGCCGTCTGGCCTTTCTATTAAACGAAAACTTATGCAAAGTGTCGAGTCATTTGTAAGAGATAATGAGGGAACTTTTATTGATCTTATGAGTGATTCAGCGCGCAGTGAAGGGACAACTCATGATTTTTATAAATTTATGGGTTATGAAAATGATAATTCTTTAGCTAAGACATATTTAAGGAAAGAACTTTAAGCCTTAATCATTATCAATGATAAAATAAAGAGTTAACATTTATACCGTTATTTAGAAAGCTGAGGAGAATTTTCTTTTGCACACAATCGGGAGATTTGGGACAAGCCTAAAATAATAGCGATTGTAAGATACGGATGGATATACCGTATGTTTGGCAAGTAGAATAAGTGAAGAGACAATCCTGCAAATGCCGCTAACGCAATAACTCGAACATTGGGCGCATTTCCTTTAAGGGCCAACCAAAACAAGCCTACTCCGGCTAATATATATTGCGGATAAAACTCACGGAAGTGAATCAAAAAAAGCCCCTTTTCGTTAAAAGAATCATTCAAACCCAAAATATAAGTGATAGCTTGATAATACAAAGAAGGATATAAGGGCAGATTCTCGGGTATTTGGGAGGCTTTTGTTAATAACACAAATTCTCCCCCCCAAATATTATGTAGAGGTATCAAAAGTACAGGTACCAAGCCACAAAGCATTATAAACCGAGATCTCCACCCTAGGGGGGTAAAGGTCGTAGTAAAGAGATGAAACACCACAATCACTCCCATAAAGATCGCCAAATTGGGCCGAATGGAAATACTGATTGCACTTAAGAAAAAAGCAAGAACACCCCATCCCGTTTTGTGGATAGATTTTGCCAAAAGAGTCAAAGTTATAAATAGCAAGGCAAAGGCAATTCCTTCCCCGTATAAATTAATGATTGAGTTGAGATACAATTTAAAGCTCAGACCGATGCCATTAAACATATGGGCAAAAGCCAAGAGTGACAATATAAGAGCAGTATAACGTGTTAAAAATACCGAAAAGAAGCGATAAAAAATAACGGGAACAAAAATGATAAGACAAACTTGAAGAATATAAGCATCACCAAACATGAGCATTTCGAGAAAACGAACATAACGCGTTCCCGGCATAAAATAAAAGACTCGCTCCGGGGACATTAACGCTACCCCCCAATCTCCTATCACCCATTTCTCCAGCATCTCATAGGGAAAACCACCATGTATAATGCCATCCCCACCCCCTTTTGCCAAAATACCCCATCGAAAAATATTTGGAAAATTCACCCAAAAAGAGATTGCAGACAGTCCCAAAAGCAAAGATTGCAATCCAAAATCAAGAGTGGGGTTAAGAAAAAATAATCCACAGAAAAGCGCCGCAAGACCCAAGAAAAGACATAAAATGCGAGTGAAATCATAAAATTTATAGAGTGCAGTTTTCTCTAATTTTATTTTTAAATTATTATACCCCTTTTCATCCCATTGACCTCCAAATCCCTGGATTCTGGACCCTACATGATCCTTTTGAACCACTAAAGTCTCAACGGTGATATCGTGAATTTTGCTTTGACCATCACGAATAAAAAACCATAATCCTTTCAGAGCCAAGGTCATACCTACCATCTCTGGTATAATTTCATAACTTACAACGTAAGGAATATTTTTCCTCTCAAGAGAGTTTAGGGGTAAATAGAAATTATATTTTGGAAGATTGATCCATCCACTGCGCAAAGAAAGCACACCTTCATCAATATCAATTGTTCGCACCAAACGCCTGTCTTTATAACCCTGCAAGTAACCATCTGCCGTTAAAAAGTAGGGATATTTTTCAGTATCTTCCAGGAATTGATTGGGCGTAACGGGCGTTGCTTTCGTGTCGAGTAGAAATCTTTCTTGTTCGGGAATTGCGAGCTGGGGCACCCAATGACTAAGCATCAGAAAGGATATACCCATAATAAGAAAAGTGGGCTTCACTCTCTCTCGTATAATGCCGAATAAAAGTAAATATATAGTTAGAAGTGCAAATGAATAATCAAATATTCCTTCAAAAGGTCGACCATGAAAAACATATAGGCACAGAAGAAATAGAAGTTTGACCAGAACAGATTGACCCTTCAAATTCATCATCCTAAGCCCTTGGCAAATACGCCAAATAGAAAAATTATGATTCCAACAAGATAGGAAATCGGGTCCTTCAAGGCAAATAAAACTGGGTCTTGATTCATTTCACCGCGTAGCGCAATTAACCAGAGTCGTAATTTCCAATACAATAATACATAAGCTGAGCCCCATAAGAAGTCTGGATGAGCATACAGCTTGGTCACTTGAGTCGAATTAATATATAGGGTAAGAATGAGTATGGATAACAATCCAGAACTTGCTCCTGCAATTTTAAGCAACAAATCATCTTGAAGTTGGTACCCCCGACGAGTCTCTAGAGGTTGTTCATTTCGGTTAGCCTTTTCAATTTCTGCCGTTCGCTTCATGAAAGCTAAGCTCAGAAAGAAAAATACACAAAATGCTAACAACCATGATGACTGCTCAATATCGTTTATCACTTGCCCATAAAGAACCCGAACAGCATAAAGTGTGCTTAAACAAAACACATCTAAAATAGGCTGAGATTTTAGAGAAAATGAATAAAGAAAAGTCAGGAAAATGTATCCAATAAGAACCCATAGTCCTTCAGGTAGCCATAAGTAAGATAGGACAATTGCTGACGTTAGCAATGTTAGACTCAACCAAATTCCTTGGTCGATTGTCAGATCCCCTCTTGCAAAAGGACGCTTTTTTTTCTCAGGATGATGGCGGTCATCTTCCACATCGGCCATGTCATTAATTAAGTAGATAGCCGATGCTGCTAAGGAAAAACAAATAAAACCAAAAACTCCGATCGAAAGCGTTCGCAAACTTAAAAAATGACTCGTCAAAAGAGGTAGAAAAATCAACCCATTTTTTGCCCATTGATGGGGACGTATAGCTTTGAGAAAGGGTAAAAAAATTGAAGGTCGCGTAAATCTCTCGTGTTTGTGAGAGTAGGCTAAACCCCCTACAATATAAGCCGTTTGAGATTTATTAAAAATAGGAAGATCAGCACGACTATCCCCCACATAATCAAAAGGACGACCAGCTGCAAATTCTTGCATAGTTAGAAGTTTTTTTCTCCCCTTACAATTATGGGTATGGGATGTCGCCAAAACGGCATCGAAAATCCCTAAGTAACTCGCAATTTGATGCGCTACTTTTTCATGGGTAGCCGTTGCCAATACTACGAGGCGTTTATCCTTTTTGGCTTGGTGAATAAGCGCCATAACCTCAGTATTATAGGGTAAAGTAGCTGGGTCTGTTTTCATCTCATTAACAATAGCAGCTTTAATTTTTTCGGGGCGAAACCGTTGCCGGAAAAGTAATTTGAGAGTTTGCCAGGGAGAAATGGCGAAAGAACGGATAAGCTGTTCTCTTAAAATATCTGTATGGATTAAAGATTCATCAAGATCTACAAAAAGGATTGGTTTCATCCGATTAAATATCCTTTAATTTTTTTTGAATCATTTTAACAATCGCTTGGGATGTTATGCCAAAATGAGCGTAAAGGTCCTTATAAGGTGCTGAAGCTCCAAAACTATTAATACCAACGATAAATCCCTCATCTCGAATATACTTTTCCCAACCGAATGGACTTGCCGCTTCAATAGCTACGCGCAAAACTGACCCTAAGGTTTCCTCACGATAGGTCTTCGATTGTTGGTCAAATAGCTGCCAACATGGCATAGAAACAACTGCTGCATTAATATTTAATTCTGCAAGCTGGTTCTTGGCATCCAATGCAATGTGAACCTCTGATCCCGTCGCCAGAAGTGTAACCTGTCGAGCTGCTTTACTTTCTCTTAAAACATATCCTCCATAGGAAGATAAATTTTCTGTCGTTTTTTGCGTACGCACTGTTGGAATAGGTTGACGTGTTAAAGCTAAAACAGAGGGTGTTTCTCGATGTTCTAACGCTAACGCCCAACACTCGGCCGTTTCAACACCATCTGCAGGTCGAAAAACATTGAGATTGGGAATTGCTCGCAAAGCCGCAAGATGTTCTATAGGTTGATGAGTTGGACCATCCTCCCCTAACCCAATCGAGTCATGAGTAAGTACATAGATGACTTGACGCTTCATCAAAGCGCAAAGGCGCAACGCCGGCCGCAAATAATCACTAAAAATTAAAAATGTCCCCCCATAAGGGATAAAAAGATTAGATAGACTTAACCCATTCATAATGGCCGCCATACCATGTTCCCGTACACCATACCGTATATAAGATCCCTCAAAATTAAGAGATGATATATCGATTTGAGATTGGCCTTTTGTGTTATTTGAACCTGTTAAATCAGCAGATCCTCCAACAAGTTCGGGAATTTTATGGGTTAATATGTCCAACATGCGTTGAGATAATTGACGTGTGGCTTGGTTGGGTAATTCGCTTTGCACTTGCAAGATAAAGTTTTGTATTCCTTCATACCATTTTTCTGGCAATTTGCCCTCGAGCCTTCTTAAAATTTCTGACTTATAGGGAGACTTTTCTAGCACAGATATCCAGGCATTTGATTTTTTCTCACCCTGCTTTCCAATATCGCGCCAAGCCTTTAAAATTTCACTTGGCACTACAAAAGGTTCATGATGCCATCCCAAAGCTTTACGTGTCGCTGCCACCTCTTCTGCTCCCAAGGGAGATCCATGAGCCGCAGCTGTTCCCTCCTTTTTAGGCGCTCCAAAACCAATGCTTGTTCGACACGCAATCATTGAAGGGCGGTCCGACCTTTGAGCCGCAAGGATGGCCTTTCTAATCTCAGCCTCATCATGACCATCAATAGCTTGACAATGCCATCCCAACGCCTCAAACCGAGCGGATTGATTATCAGATACAGCTAATGAGGTTGGGCCATCAATCGATATATGATTATCATCAAAGAAAACAATTAATTTTCCCAGTTTTAAGTGACCTGCAAACGATGCGACTTCATGGGAAATTCCTTCCATCAAATCCCCATCGCTCGCAATAACATAAGTATAATGATTGAAAAGGTTAGCTTCAAAATGTGCAGCAGCCATTTTTTCTGCTAAGGCCATCCCAACAGCAGCCCCCAAACCTTGACCTAAAGGCCCAGTGGTTGTTTCAATGCCAAGCGCATGTCCATATTCAGGATGTCCGGCAGTAATGCTCCCCCATTGGCGGAATTGTTTTAACTGATCCACAGTCATATCCGAATAGCCCGTTAAATAGAGAAGAGCATAGAGCAGCATAGAGCCGTGCCCTGCAGATAAAACAAAACGATCCCGATTGGGCCATGTCGGCTGTTGGGGGTCAAAATTCAAGAAATCTCGGAATAATACCGTTGCTACATCTGCCATACCCATTGGCATACCAGGATGTCCAGACTGGGCCGCTTCAACAGCATCTATGGCGAGGAAACGAATGGCATTAGCCATGTCCCGATGAGATGGATCACATTTGGATTCGTAAGAAGATTTTGTCATTGGTTCAGCTACTTTCATATAACCCATTTTTATAGCATAAACAAATAACCTTGAGGAGAATTTTTGGCAGTGTATTAATGATCTTTAGATTAAAGATCCCTACCCCTTTCACAAATTTTCGAGAACCAATCTTATTTTTTCAATAGCCCAATCTAATTCTTGTTTTGTAATCACTAACGGAGGCGCAAGACGCACAACAGTTTCATGGGTTTCCTTTGATAGAATTCCCTGTTTCAAGAGATTTTCACAAACCTTGCGCGCAGAAATAATATCAGGATCAAGATCAACCCCTATCCACAAACCTATCCCCCTTACATTAAGAATCGCTGAACTTTTAATCGATTTCATCTCTTCCATAAAATAAGCTCCAAGTTCAGCACTATGTTCTGCCAGTTTTTCTTCCTCTAATATTTCAAGAGCACGATGAGCAAGGGTTGCAGCCAATGGGTTACCACCAAAGGTTGATCCATGACTACCGGGATTAAAGACACTCATAAGATGTTCCTTACCCACAAGAGCGGAAACAGGGAAAAACCCACCCCCCAATGCTTTTCCTAAAATCATGGCATCTGGCTCAACATTTTCATGATCGCAAGCAAACATTTTTCCCGTACGTCCAAGACCACTTTGCACCTCATCCACGACCAGAAGCACATTGTTTTTTCTGCATATTTGAGACACTTCAGAGAGCCAACCTTTTGGGGGAACAATGATACCTGCTTCTCCTTGAATAGGTTCAGTCAAAACGGCACAGGTATTTGGTGTAATGGCTGCTTGGATTGCAGCCGCATTCCCAAAAGGGACCTCAACGAAACCAGGCAAGAAGGGACCAAATCCTTCTTTATAGGAAGGTTCACTGGAAAAGCTAATGACCCCACTTGTACGACCATGAAAATTGCTCGCCATGACAATAATTTCAGCCTTATTATCAGGAATTTTTTTGATAAAATGCCCCCAACGTCTTACAGCTTTAATAGCAGTTTCAACAGCTTCAGCGCCGGTATTCATGGGTAGGGCTCTGTCCATACGTGTAAATTCACATAGTTTTTGTAAAAAGGGAGGCAAAACATCTGTGTAATAAGCCCGCGAACACATGGATAAGCGACTCGCTTGAGCCATCAAAACTGCCAGAAGCTTGGGATTACAATGCCCGTGACTCACTGCAGAATAGGCCGACATCATGTCTAAATATTTATTGTTATCCACATCCCATAACCAAACACCCTCTCCCCGTGTCAAAACTACAGGAATTGGTCGGTAATTATGAGCACACCATTTTTCCTCAAGATCAATATAACTTTGCGATTTTAGTTGTTCTCTTTTTACGTCTATCATGGGAGCTCTCCTGTTATTATTGATACAAGATCCCATACCAATTGAGATGTCTTGTTATCTAAATCCTTATGGGGGTTAAATTCCGTTATTTCTAGAGCAAGGAATTCAGGATCATGCCCCAATTCCCATAAAACTCTTTTTACGTCATTTAACTTCAAACCGGCTACTTCGGGCGTTCCCGTCCCTGGTGCTTCTTCCGGATCGAATGCATCCACATCAATACTTAATCCAAACCGCCGCGCAGTAATCTTATCTCGTGCTTCCTCGAAAACAACGGAAAAACCTCTCTCTTGTACTTCAGTCATAGAGTAGATTTTTACACCCAATCCCGTTAAAAGGTCAGCCTCTCCTTTTTCAAAACTACGAATACCAATCAGACAGAGATTTTCTGGTTTTATTTTTGGCACTTCCTTCCCCAGGTGCGTAAAACAAGTATCCCCCTGCCCCAAAAGGACAGCCACCGGCATACCATGAATATTTAATGAAGGACTTGTTTGAGGAATATGTGCATCCAAATGTGCATCTATCCAAATTAATCCTATATCTTCTTCAGGTAGAGCCGCCTTCACCCCACCCCAAGTACCAATAGCAATGGAGTGATCTCCCCCCAGAACAAGAGGTATCTCTCCTCGTTGAATCGTGGCTTTTGCTTGATCATACAAGTGAGATACGACTTCTAAGACATGATCTGCATGCAGAGTTGCTTCAAGAGAAGACAACGGCACAGAATGAGAAAAACCTAAAGGGTGTTTATGCCAATAGGTAAGAGCTTTAGGGAAAATTTGAAAAAATTTAGGAATTTGATCAAACAGAACTTTTGGTCCGTCCGCCGTCCCCATATCTCGAGCGCCCCATCCCGAGCCAACACCAATAATTTTCCACTGACGCACCTGTAAGTCCTTTCTGACAACTTTGGGCTCTATAGCTTATTGTGGAATAAAAAGGTAAATTTTGTATGAAATTGTATCGTTTAATAGACCTATTCCTTTTTAACCAAATAAGAGGGGATAAATATATAGATTTATGAAGATATAACTATGGTATCGTCAGTTTTAATGAGAGGTTTAAAAAAAGAAAGAATAAGAGATTAACTCTTGTCTTTAGGGTACCACATGTGGATGGGTTTGTCATACGCTGCCATGGCGGCTTCTTTCAGTGCCTCGGAGTGCGTGGGATGAGCATGGCATGTGCGAGCAAGGTCTTCAGAAGAGGCACCCATTTCCATCGCTAAAGTTGCCTCAGCAATCATCGCCCCTGCCATTTCCCCTATAATATGAACGCCTAAAATTCGATCGGACTTATGTTCACTCAAAATCTTAACAAACCCCGCCGTATCTCCAACAGCTTTGGCACGACTATTGGCCATAAATGGAAATTTCCCAACAGTATAGGATTTACCTTCTGCCTTCAATTCTTCTTCGGTTTTTCCAACCGTTGCGACTTCGGGAGAGGTGTAAATCACGGCCGGAATAACCCTATAATTGACATGACCCGCCTGGCCGGCAATTCGTTCGACAACAGCAATACCTTCTTCTTCAGCTTTATGGGCCAACATCGGCCCTGGAATAACATCTCCAATCGCATAAATGCCAGGACATATGGTTTCATAGGTAAGATGCTTAACGGGGATATAGCCTTGTTCATCAAGAGTTATGCCAACATTTGTCAACCCGAGCCCTTCTTTATGCGGACGCCGCCCCATAGCAAGCAAAACAACATCACATGTCATCACTTCGGGCTCTTCTAAAGTCTCCAAATGAGCGGGATGAAGATGAATAGCAACATCCTTTTCTCGTTTAATAATTTTGGCCACCTTATGCCCAAATTTAAAAGTCAAACCTTGAGATGTTAATGACTTATGTAAGGCGGAAGCCATCTCTCGATCCAGAGTCGGCAACGGGTGATCCAAATACTCAACAACTGTAACCCCAGCCCCCAAACGTGCCCATACAGATCCTAATTCTAAGCCGATATAACCCGCACCAATAACGACCAAGTGCTTTGGAACTCTATCGAGATTTAAGGCGCCCGTAGAAGTCACAATACGATCTTCATCAACTTCAAAACCTTTGGGTACGAAGGGTTCGGAGCCGGTGGCAATGAGAATATGTCGAGCATCCCAATGGGAGAAATTACCATCCATTGTTGTAATTTGAACTTTGCCAGGAGCCGTAAGATGCGCCGTACCTTGGATAAAAGTCACCCCATTTTTATTAAATAAAAATCCAATGCCACGGGTCAGTTCATCAACAACATTTTCTTTGCGCCCTTGCATTTTTTTTAGATTTAATCGAACCCGTTCAACATCAATGCCATGATTTTCTAAGTGATTTTTGGCTTCTGTGTATTTATGAGAAGAATGGAGTAAGGCTTTTGAGGGAATACATCCCACATTTAAACAAGTCCCTCCAGGAACACTCCGCTTGTCAACCACAGCAACTTTCATTCCCAACTGAGCTGCTCGAATCGCCGCTACATAACCCCCAGGACCAGCACCAATAACCAATAAATCTACGGAATTTGCACTCATATTACATATCCAACATTAGGCGTTCAGGATTTTCCAAATTTTCTTTTACCTTAACAAGAAACGTAACGGACTCTCGGCCATCTATAACACGATGATCGTAGGATAAAGCTAAATACATCATCGGTCGAATTTCCATCTTTCCCTCTATAACAATTACACGATCTTGTATTTTATGCATGCCTAAAATACCTGTTTGAGGTGGATTCAATATGGGTGTTGCTAATAGGGAGCCAAATACACCCCCATTTGAAACAGTAAATGTGCCCCCTGTCATTTCTGCAATGGCTAATTTTCCTTCTTTGGCTTTAAGAGCCAATGCAGAAATTTCAAGTTCCAATTCAGCAAAACTTAATAAATCTGCGTTGCGCACAACGGGAACGACAAGCCCTTGAGGCGTTGAAACCGCTACACCAATATCGTAATAATTTTTATAAATGATTTCATCCCCGTCAATTTCTGAGTTGACTGCGGGGAATTCCTTTAAGGCTTGAATACAAGCTTTTACAAAAAAAGACATCATACCCAATCGCACGCCATGTTTTTTCTCAAAAGATTCTTTAAATTCATTCCTCATGAGGGTAATGGCAGACATGTCGACTTCATTGAATGTTGTTAAAATTGCCGCCGTGTTTTGTGCATGTTTTAAACGCTCTGCAATACGTTGACGTAATCGAGACATTTTTACACGCTCTTCACGACGAGAGGAAGTCCGGACACTTGACCCTACTGGCAAGCCCGAGGTTGAAACTGGCTTATGAACTGGGTTTGCGGTTTCCTCAGAAAAATTGAGCATATCACCTTTGGTTACACGTCCCCCTTTTCCACTCCCCGAAACATCGTTGGGATTAATATCAAGTTCTTCAGCTAGTTTACGTACAGAAGGCGCAACACTCTCAAATGCAGGAGAATTTTGAACAGGTGACTTGATTTTTTCAGTAACTGGTGACCCTATTTGAGAAGCAGCTAGCGTTAAATCAACTTTATTCAAGCCAGATATTTTTTTCTCCAATGCTTGTTGAAGCGTCATAGATGTCCCTTCTTCTGGCTTTGCACTGGATCCTTGAGTAATCGACCCAATGACTTCACCTACCGTCACCGTTCCGCCTTTAGGAACGTGCACTTTACTCAAAGTCCCAGTGGCGGGAGCACTGACTTCAAGAGTAACTTTGTCGGTCTCCAGCTCTACCAAAACCTCGTCAGCTGTTACCCCTTCACCTTCTGATTTCAACCATCGCGCAATCGTTGCTTCTCTTATAGATTCTCCCAACGAGGGAACTCTAATTTCGCTTTGTTCGCTTGATGACATCATCTCTTCCCTTTCCTTAATTAATTTTCTTTTATGATTCCAGTCTTATGGCTTGAGCAACCAAGTGTTCTTGTTCTGTCAGATGTCGACTCAAAATACCTGTTGCAGGTGAAGCTGATGCGGCTCGTCCAATATATAAAGGACGAATATGTTTAGCCCCCGCTTCTATCAGTACACTTTCTAATCGTCGATCCAAAAATGTCCAGGCGCCCATGTTCATAGGTTCTTCTTGGCACCAAATTAACTGGGTTTCTTTGTACGGCAATAATACCTCTATCAATTTCTTACGGGGGAAAGGATAGAATTGTTCTAACCGAATAATTGCGACTTCTTGTGCGTTTTGCTTTTCGCGCTCCTCCAACAAATCATAATAAACCTTACCACTACATAACACGACGCGTTTTGCACGGTGGGGGGGGATACTAAAATCCGGAATGACCGTTTGAAAGTGGGTTTCAATATCCATGTCACGCAAAGAGGACACAGCCTTGGCATGACGGAGCAGAGACTTGGGTGTCATGACTATCAGGGGTTTGCGGGTTTCACTGCGAATTTGGCGACGCAAAATATGGAAAAAATTTGCAGGGGTTGTGCAATTGGCAACCCGCATATTTGATTCCGCACATAATTGTAAAAAGCGCTCTAATCGTCCCGAAGTATGCTCTGGCCCTTGTCCCTCATGTCCATGAGGTAATAACATTACCAATCCGGAAAGACGAAGCCATTTAATTTCTGCTGATGAAATAAATTGATCAATAATGACTTGAGCCCCATTCACAAAATCACCAAACTGAGCTTCCCACATTACGAGTGCATGGGGGCTGGACAAACTATACCCATAATCAAAGCCCAAGACAGATGCTTCTGCCAAAGGGCTATCGACAACTTGAAAAGGTGCTTGATCATTTTTTAGGTGATTTAAGGGAACATATCTTGCTTCTGTTTCTTGATCAATCCATACGGCATGCCGTTGGGAAAATGTCCCTCGGCTACAATCTTGACCACTCAAACGCACAGGATTGTTTTCTAATAAAAGACTTCCTATTGCCAAAGCTTCACCCGTTGCCCAGTCAATGTTGTCTCCAGATTCTATCAATTGACGTTTCATTTCCATCTGACGGGCAATGCGGGGATGTAAATTAAAGCCATCTGGAATTCGAAAATTGCCAAGTCCAATCTCCCGTAAACGATCGAGAGAAACGCCGGTTTTTGCCTCGATATCATCATCTTCTTCAATATGTTTAGGGGGTTTAATATCTGACCAAATTCCCTCCAACCAGTCTATTTTTTCAGAACTATCTTGCTGCGTTTCTTCCTTAGCCTTTTCATATTCTTTTTGCAATATTGCTTCATAGTCACTAGCAATGCGCTTCACTTCTTCTTCTGTAACTAATCCTTTAGACAGCATCTTTTGAGTGTAAATTTGGCGCGTCGTTGGATGATTGGCAATCGCTTTATACATTTTGGGCTGAGTGAAAGAGGGTTCATCAATTTCATTGTGGCCATAGCGTCGATAACAAATCATATCCACAACCACATCCTGGCAAAACTTTTTACGAAATTCTGCAGCTAATTCTGATACCCATACAACCGCTTCAGGATCATCCGCATTCACATGAAAAATTGGCGCTTGAATGGCTTTGGCTATGTCTGAACTATAGGGCGAAGATCGTGAATGGGGTGGACTTGTTGTAAATCCAATCTGATTATTAATAATAAGATGAATTGTTCCGCCTGTTTGGTAACCCTTTAATCCTGATAATTCGAGAGTTTCAGCCACGAGACCTTGTCCGGCAAACGCTGCATCTCCGTGAATCAATAAGGCAATAACTTGATTTTTCCCCTCTTCCCCTACGCGAAATTGTTGTGCGCGAACTTTACCCAATACAACAGGATTAATGGCTTCCAAATGGGAAGGGTTAGATGTTAAGGAAAGATGAACGGGACGTCCCTCAATTTCTCGATCGCCTGAAAATCCTAGGTGATACTTCACATCGCCTGATCCATACTTTAGGCCTGAAGAGTTTTTACTATGGTTGAATTTTGCAAAAATGCTATGCATAGGCTTGCCTAAAACATTAGCCAAAATATTTAATCGACCACGATGAGCTGTTCCAAAAACAACACTTTTTACATCTTGAGAAACAACTTTTGCCAAAATGGATTCCAAGGCAGGAATCAAACTTTCCCCCCCTTCTAAACCAAATCGCTTTTCGCCCGAAAATTTTACATGTAAGAAATGCTCAAAAGCATCCGCCCGAATTAGATCTTTCAATAATTGAAGTCGCTTAACGTCTGTGATCCGATCCTCATCGGAAATATTCTCGAGTCTCTCTTGTATCCATGCTTTTTGATCAGGATCTTGAATATGCATGAACTCAATACCAACGGTTCCACAATAGGTAGAGCGAAGACGATCCAAAATTTGCCGTAAGCTTGCCCATTCAAATCCCAAAACATTGTCGATAAAAATGGGGCGATCATAATCTTCAGGACCAAAATGGTAGGTTGCGGGATCAACTTCGGGGTGACCCATGCGCTTTTCTAATCCTAAGGGATCTAGATTGGCAATAAGATGACCTCTCACTCGAAACGTTCGAATCATCATCAAAGCGCGCAGAGAATCAAGCATACCTTGAGTCACGTGGGGTATACTTTGTGATTCATTGGCCTGCGTTGATGGGGTCATCAAATTATCTATGCGCTTTAACCATTTGGGGGGTCGATTATCCGGAATGAGCTCATCCCTTGATCCAAGACTTTGGAAAAATGTACGCCAATCCTCTGAAACAGAATGGGGATCTTGACGATAGGTATGGAAGAGCTCCTCTATAAAAGGCATGTTTGCCCCATATAGGAAACTATCTTGATCCGTGGTAACTTCCATTTCTGTCATTTTGCTTTCCGCTTATTTTAGATAGACGAGTCGACTGTAACTAGTTTACTCCTAAAAGCGTTAAGAATTGCTTGTCGAAATTAGCCGATATTAATTTGATCAATATCCTGCAAACCTAAGTCTCAGCTTCAGATTTTGATTTTGATTTATTAATATCACTTTGTTTCCCTTGATCTTTTTTCTTTTGATTTTCCATACGACTTTCCCAAGCGGGCAAACCTTGTAGATAAACCAAATGCCCCCAAGAATCCAAGCTTAAGGTGATGGCAGCACTTCGAGAGATTTTACCTTTTTTCCAAAGCTCCAAGAAGACATCTGCAACTTTTTTGTCACTATCAAAGACAATTTTTTTGTTATCTTTTAACCACATAATAATACTTCGCGCCCAAAATCGATAAGTGAAATTTGGATTTGTCTTACCATCAAAATTTTTCCATACTTTCAAGGCTTGTTCATGAACATCTGGAGCCTCTTTTTTAACAGCAACAAGGGCATCTTCAACTGCTTTAGTAAACGCCGGATCTTGATTCTCTTGCTTTTCAACATAAGCATCAATTTCTGGCTTAAGCTTGTCGTTTCCTTTTGGCCCCACTTTATTATTTTCAATGGGGAGAGTGGCGAAAGCGTTAAGGGCAAACCCGACAAAAATACCTAATAGAATTTGCATGTTCTTTAGCACGACTATCACTCCTTATATTTCTGTGTTCACTAGTTTTTATCAACGACCTTGCATAGTTTTCAGCATTGTACTCCCTAATTCTGCAGGAGAAATCGCAATCTGTACACCCGCTTTACGTAATGCTTCAATTTTTTCATTCGCGCTTGCTCCTGCGCCGGCAATTATGGCTCCAGCATGCCCCATTCGGCGCCCAGAAGGTGCTGTTATTCCTGCAATAAAGGAAACTACAGGTTTGCCAGATCCTTTTTTGTATTGGTGATGAATGTACTCAGCTGCTTCCTGCTCATCCTGACCACCAATTTCCCCAATCAGTAAAATTCCAGTTGTTTCTTCATCAGCCCAAAATAATTGAAGAATATCAACAAAGTTCATGCCTTTTACAGGGTCTCCGCCAATCCCGATACACGTTGTCTGCCCCAATCCGATAGCCGTTGTTTGAGAGACGGCCTCATAGGTTAATGTTCCCGAACGAGAGACAACACCAATTTTTCCTGGCGTATGAATTACTCCCGGCATAATGCCAATTTTACACTGATTGGGGGTAATAATTCCTGGACAATTGGGACCAATCAATCGCACGTTGGTGTCCCTTAGAGCCCTTTTTACTCGAATCATATCGAGGGTAGGTATGCCTTCCGTAATACACACTATCAACTCAATACCAGCATCTGCGGCTTCAAAAATAGCATCAGCAGCGTAACCCGCAGGAACATAGATTACGGAAGCCGTTGCCTTAGTCGCTTTAACAGCTTGACCTACGGTATCAAAAACCGGCAAACCCAAATGTTCCCTACCCCCTTTTCCTGGAGTCACACCCCCAACCAATTGCGTCCCATAGGCTAAGGCTTGTTCCGAGTGAAAGGTTCCGTGTTTGCCTGTAAATCCTTGACAAATTACTTTGGTATCGCGGTTAACAAGAATAGTCATTAAGCAGCCTCCCTTACTGCTTGGGCAACCTTATATGCAGCTTCTCCTAAATCATCAGCAGAAATTATTGTGAGAGAAGAATTCTTCAAAATTAGTTTCCCTTCTTTCTCATTCGTCCCCTGAAGTCGAACAACCATAGGAACCCGTAAATGAACTTCTTTTGCTGCAGAAACGATGCCTTCAGCGATTACATCACACTGCATTATGCCACCAAATATGTTAATTAAAATGGCTTTAACGTTTGTGTCGGCTAAAATCAATTTAAAAGCTGTTGCAACTTTATCCCGGGAAGCTCCCCCCCCAACATCTAGGAAGTTTGCCGGCGAGGCACCATTCAGTTTGATAATATCCATGGTTGCCATTGCCAAACCTGCACCATTGACCATACACCCTATATTTCCATCCAACTTGACATAACTTAAACCCTGACGATTGGCTTCTAACTCTGAAGCATCTTCTTCATCCTCATCTCTTAATTTCTCAATCTCTGGTCGACGGAATAGACCATTATCATCAAAAGTCATTTTCGCATCCAGAGCCACCAAATCTCCTACTTTCGTTACGACCAGGGGATTAATTTCAATGAGGCTTGCATCTTCGCCACAGAAACTCTCGTATAGGTTGAGAACAAAGGCCTCCATTTGTTGAGCGGCCTGACCAGAAAGGTTAAGACCGTATGCAATTTTTCGAGCATGATATGGCTGACAACCGGACGCCGAATCAATTTGAAATGTTAATATTTTTTCAGGCGTCTTTTGAGCCACGCTCTCGATATCCATTCCCCCAGCTTCAGAAGCGACAAAAGAAAGACATTGATGCCTGCGATCCACAACCAAACTCAAATACAGTTCTTGCGCAATATCACATCCTTCTTCTATATAAAGCCGCTTAATAATTTGACCTTCAGGACCGGTTTGATGGGTTACCAAGCGAGCTCCTAACAATTTTTGTGCGGCTTGACGAACTTCATCCAAGGAATGGCAAAGTATAACACCACCCGCTTTACCCCGTCCCCCAGCATGAATTTGGGCTTTGACTACCCACAAGGATCCCCCTAAATCTGAAACGGCTTGGGCAGATTCTTCAACAGTATTAACGACTTTCCCACGCAATACGGGTACGCCATAGCCCGCAAGGATAGATTTCGCTTGATATTCATGAATATTCATTTCGTAAAGCCTTTTTGTATAATATCCTAATGCTTCGACTCCATCTCTTTTACGAGTGCTCTCACACCGTTAACAGATTGGGTGAACGCTTCCCGTTCGAGAGGAGTCAGGTCAAATTCAACAACTTTTTCAACGCCAGTCCCACCAATTATTGCCGGAACGCCGACATAGACATCCTCGACGCCATATTCACCTGTAAGCCATGTTGCGCACGGCAATATACGTTTTTGATCTTTAAGATAGGATTCTGCCATCGCAATCGCTGAAGTTGCCGGGGCATAATAAGCTGAACCTGTTGTCAACAAATTCACAATTTCGGCCCCTCCATTACGAGTTCGATCGACTATTGCATCAACTAGGGTTTGGCTAATCCAACCCTTCTTAATGAGGTCAGGTAAGGGAATACCTGCAACGCTTGTGTAGCGTGGCAAAGGCACCATCGCGTCTCCATGACCGCCCAAAACAAAAGTTTGCACATCTGTTGGAGATACGCCCAGCGCATCCGCCAAGAAGCACCTGAAACGACCACTATCCAGAACACCCGCCATACCTACAACGCGATGGTGTGGCAAACCGCAAGCTTCATGCATCACCCAAACCATAGCATCCAGGGGATTTGTAACAACAATGACAAATGCGTTCGGCGCGTATCGTTTGATATTTTTGCCCACATCAGAAATAATTTTTGCATTTATGGTCAGAAGATCATTCCGGCTCATGCCTGGCTTACGGGCCAGACCTGCCGTTACGATGACAACATCTGCCCCTTCCATCCCAGCATAATCATTGCTACCAACAATCTTGCTTGATCGTCCTTCAACTGCCATCGCTTGAGCTAAATCAAGAGCCTTACCTTGTGGGAGCCCTTCTGCAACATCTATCAAGATTACATCTCCCAGGTCTTTATAACCAATGAGATGAGCCAGTGTTCCCCCAATATTACCACTTCCCACGAGGGCAATTTTTTTTCGTACCATTTTTTTATTTCGTCCCTATTCCTGTTTTATTCCGATTTTAAGGTGAGGTTAATGACCTAAAACATCCGCCAGAAACTTCCCACCTGCTTTCAGTCCTTCTTCGTCTATGCTATGCCCCAATCCCGAACAGGTCAATGTGTGGGGATCAAAACCCAGTTTTCTCAAGTGTTCTTGAGATTCAGATAGAAACTCATAAGGCACAACTGTATCTTCATTACCATGAACAAGTAAAATTTCGGTACGTTGTCCTGTAATAGGTGTTAAAAGTACCGACGGATAAAATCCACCAGAATAGCTAATGACTCCCTTTAAGTCCGGGAGTGCAAATATCATTTCTAGAGCGATCATGCCTCCTTGGGAAAATCCGACAATGGCCAAATCAGCAGGGGTGAGATTTCGTTTTTCAAGCGCTTGAAGAATAAATTCTTGCAAAACCGGAACAGCCTTATTCAAACCTATTCTTATCGCTTGAGGGGTGAATTCTTTCAAGCTAAACCACTGGTATCCTGCAGGATAAGCTTCCCCTATTTCCGGCGCATTGGGAGATATAAATTCAACCTCGGGCAAAATACGCGACCAGTAAGGCGCCAAACTCAAAAGGTCTTGCCCGTTGGATCCATACCCATGACAAAAAACAACTAATTTTTTCGCCTTTTTTCCAGATAACGGCAAAAGGCTAGGTCCCTCTAGCATTGCAGTCCCTTTCTAATTTTTCGAGTCCATTATCCTGAATCTTACGCCGATAGACTTTTTCATTCAAGATCACCTAACAAGGCTTTTCAAACAATTTCAGCTCTATCCCTTTTCCAATTTTAAAATTTTATTTTCAATTATTTAAAAGGATTATCGTTGCGACCCAAAAACTTGCGTGAAATAGCGAGTTCCATTACGAACCCTTTTAATGCCAGCTCCCATTTCAGTAAAATTGGGATTTAAAATATTTTTTCGATGACCGGAAGATCTCATCCACATATGGACAACATGAGAAGAAGATTTCCTAGATTTAGCAACATTTTCCCCAAGGTCACGATATACATAACCTGACTTCTTGATACGGATGCCAAGATTTTTCCCTTTCACAGAATGAGAAAGATGATGATGACGCGCCATGTCCAACGACTGATTTCGCGCCACATGCGCAAGCTTGCTATTCATTCTTAAAGGTTTAAGACCTTTACGAACTCTTACACGATTGGTGAGTTCCAGAAGCTTCCATTCTTCAGAGAGATAACCCCCTTTATTTTTTTGAATTGCAGATTTTACGGGATTACGAACAGCTTGCGTAACCTCTACACCTGATAAGGATAATAAAAAAATAACAAGCGAAATACTATACGACCATAGAGAAAGAAGTTTAGTGAGAAATGGTCGGTTTAACAAAGGTAAAAAATTTCTCATCACTATAGTGCCTTAAAGTTCTTAAAACACATTTTTTGTTGCTGTAAATCTCTTAATAGTTTACCCGCAAATATATAAATTTTCTGTTAAAATTTTTTTAAGCCCCCCTAATTCATGACCAAAAGCTTCTCCTTTCCTTACAAGAAACTATAAGGATCAATATCAATAGTAATGCGGACATTTGCAGGTACCTTTATTCCCCCTACCCAAGCAGCAAGAAATGTCTGTAAAGGCACACTTTTTGTAGCTTTTACGAGAATACGCCATCGGTGACGTCCCCGCAGTTGCGCAAGAGGCGCTGGCACCGGCCCCAGTACCGTAACATCAGCATATACAGGGGCACGACGCACTAATGTCTTGGCAGTTTTTTCGACACTTTCCGCATCAGAACCGGAAAGAATGATAGCCCCTAACCGACCAAAGGGGGGCATGACACGAGCTTCTCTTTCCAATTTTTCGGCCTTGATAAAACTATCTCGATCTTGAGATGCTAATGCTGCCATTACAGGATGATCAGGATTAAAGGTTTGTAAAAGAACCCGTCCCGGCAACATTTCTCGCCCTGCTCTCCCAGAAACTTGGTGCAACAATTGATAGGTACGCTCACACGCCCGCAAATCTCCGCCACTCAATCCCAAATCTGCATCCACAACACCGACAAGAGTCATCATGGGAAAGTGGTGCCCTTTGGCTAATATTTGAGTTCCAATAATAACATCTACTTGATGGCCGGTAATTCGACGGATAAGGTTGTGGACTTGTTTCGGCGTTGTCATCATATCACTTGTTAACATTTCACACCGCGCATCGGGAAACATTTGTATTATTTGTTCATGGATACGCTCGACCCCGGGGCCACAGGCAATGAGAGAATCTTCACCTTTGCATTCTGGGCAATGCGACGGCACTTTAAGACTATAACCACATTGATGACATTGAAGACGACCACTACGTTTATGCTCTACCAACCAGGAAGTACATGTTGGGCACATAAGACGATGGCCACATGATCGACATAAAGTTAAGGGTGCATAACCTCGACGATTTAGAAACAACATGACTTGTTCTTTTTCAGCTAATTTTTCTCCTATTGCCTTCTGTAAAGGAGGAGAAATCCAATTATGGGGATAGAGCCGCATGTCAATTGTTTGTATTATGGGAAGATTTGCACCCCCATGACGATTCTTCAAAACCAAATGTTCATATCGTCCTTGCTCAACATTTGCTACTGTTTCTAAAGAGGGCGTAGCCGAAACCAACACAACAGGAATATGGCTTATTTTAGCTCGTACGACTGCCATATCCCTTGCTTGATAAATAACCTGTTCTTCCTGCTTATAAGAGGGATCATGCTCTTCATCAACAATGATAAGTCCTAAGTTTGAATAGGGTAAAAATAGAGCAGATCGCGCCCCAACAATAACGCTCGCTCGTCCTTCAAGAATAGCGGTCCAAGTTTGTTGTCGCACACTTGTCGTTAAACCAGAATGCCATTGAAGAGGCTCCACACCAAAACGGCGCTGGAATCGATCCAACCACTGTGCCGTCAAAGCAATTTCTGGCAATAAAACCAAAATTTGCCGACCCGCTTTGAGAGCAGATTCCATAGCGCATAAATAGACTTCTGTTTTCCCTGATCCTGTAACCCCATCAAGTAAAAAGGGTTGGAATTTTTGTGTAACAATAGCTTTTTTTATAGCCTCAGCTGCATCATTTTGGTCACTTGATAAAGAAATTTTTTCTAGCTGATCAAGATTAGGGATATTAATTTCTAATAATTTTTTGCGGGTGTTTTTAGACTCTAAAGTCACGGGCAAAACCATTTTCAAAACCATACCCATAGGCACCAAATTGTACCGAGCGACCCAGGAAATAAATTCTTGGCTTTCCAACGAAAGAGGAGGAAGATTTAATTTACGAATAAGCTCTCTAACTTTACCTGTATATTCAGTGCTGCCTTTTTTCCAAATTACCCCTGTTGCCGTTTTGCCCCGAAATGGAACTTCTACCAAATCACCAACTTCACAATTAACCTCTTGGGGTAAGCCATAAGCAAATGGACGATCAATTGCCATCGGAAGAAGAACTTGCACTATAGAGCTAGAAGTCGACATAGCCATCCTTTAAGGGGTTACTCTCTGTCAAAATTTTTATATATTTTTCAAAGAGTTTATCACTCCCTTAATCTTCGACTTTTACCAAATCCACTGGGATACCTGCTTGTTGCTTTGTCGTTCGAATCACAAGTATGGATTTTACGCTGGCCACAATCGGCAAGGTGGTTAAATGCTGAGAATGAAATTGTTGATACTCATCCCAATTACGGGCCACTATTTTGAGAAAAAAATCAGCTTCTCCTGCAATCATATGACACTCCCGAACCAGAGGCCATTGATGAACTTTAGCTTCAAATGCCCGAAGATCAGAATCGCTTTGACTGGAAAGACCAACTTGCGCAAATATGATTACTTGAAACCCGAGAGCTTTTGAATTGAGAGACGCATGATATCCTTCAATAACTCCCGATTTTTCAAGTGCACGAACGCGACGCAAACAAGGAGGCGCAGAGATTCCCGCATTCTCAGCTAATTTAACATTTGTTATTCGACCATCAGCTTGTAAGTCTTCTAAAATCTGCAAATCAACTACATCAAGTCTTGTGTCCACGGCATTTTCCTAGTTTCTATAATCTTTTGTTCCACCACACCATCGCCTTTATCGAACCAGTGGCTTGTATTTTATTCGATGAGGTTGGTCAGCCGCCATCCCTAATCTTCGTTTACGATCTTCTTCATAGGATTGATAATTTCCTTCAAACCACACAACCTGGCTTTCTCCTTCAAAAGCCAAAATATGGGTAGCAATACGGTCGAGGAACCATCGATCATGGCTGATGACAATAGCACACCCAACAAAATCCAATAGGCCTTCTTCCAAGGATCTTAAGGTTTCCACATCCAGATCATTGGTCGGTTCATCCAACAACAACACATTAGCACCAGACTTTAAAACTTTTGCCAGGTGAACTCGGTTACGCTCTCCCCCTGATAATTGCCCCACTCGTTTTTGTTGATCAGCACCTTTAAAATTAAACAAAGCGCAATAAGCACGGCTTGGAATGGGACGTTTACCTAACAAAATTTCATCATGACCACCAGAAATTTCTTCCCAAACAGTTTTTGCAGCATTTAGGGCATCTCGCGATTGATCTACATATCCCATCACAACCGATTCCCCGACTTGCAATGCGCCTTCATCCGGTTGATCGTGGCCCGTCAACATGCGAAATAGTGTCGTTTTTCCTGCACCATTTGGCCCAACAACCCCGATAATACCCCCCGGTGGAAGACGAAAATTGAGGGCATCAATTAGCAGACGATCCCCATAACCCTTTGTCAAACCCTTAGCTTCTACAACATTATCTCCTAAACGAGGACCCGCAGGAATGGTAATAGCGCCATCTCCTGTGCCTTGATCGCTTGTTTGATTCAGCAAAACTTCATAAGCCTGAATACGAGCCTTGCTCTTCGTTTGTCGGGCTTTTGGGGACTGACGAATCCACTCCAATTCGCGAGCCAGCTGTTTTTGTCGACCTGTTTCTTGACGTTGTTCTACGACTAATCGCTTTTGTTTTTGCTCCAGCCAATTGGAATAATTTCCCTCATAGGGAATCGCTTGACCCCGATCCAATTCCAAAATCCAATTCACAACATTATCGAGGAAATAACGATCATGGGTAATAAGAACAACTGTTCCCGTATAGTTCTTTAAAAAGCGCTCCAACCAGGCGACAGATTCTGCATCCAAATGGTTTGTGGGCTCATCTAACAATAACATATCAGGTTTTTGCATCAATAAACGACACAACGCTACACGCCGACGCTCTCCCCCAGACAACTTACTAACGTCAGCGTCACCGGGTGGGCAACGCAATGCATCCATTGCAATCTCAATTTGTCTAGATAAATCCCAAGCATCTAATGCATCAATTTTTTCCTGCAACTCAGCTTGTTCGGCAATCAGATTATTCATTTCATCATCAGAAAGAGACTCGCCAAACTTTGCATTAACAGCATCAAATCGATCCAGAAGAGCTTTCGTTGAAGCCAATCCAGCCATGACATTTTCTGCCACCGTTAAGCTTGTATCCAACTCAGGTTCCTGAGGCAAATAACCAACAGTCACACCGTCTGCTGCCCAAGCTTCTCCGTTATACTCTTTATCTATGCCTGCCATAATCTTAAGGAGAGTCGATTTTCCAGCGCCATTGGCACCAATGACACCAATTTTAGCGCCTGGGAAAAAAGATAATGTTACTTCTTTTAAAACTTCCCGACCACCGGGAAAGAGTTTAGAGAGCTCCTTCATTACAAAGATATATTGATAACTGGCCATAGAATAACCTTTCCCGAAACAGGATTTTGAAGTTGATACTCTTTATACGTCAAAATGAGGATTTATCATAGTAAAATCCACGCCCTTACTCGAATTTTGCTTTTAAAAAAGGGTCTTGCTTTATTGAAATGCTCACCTGACAATAATTGTATTATTAATTGAGTAGGAAGACGCGATGAAAAATTTTCTATGGATAACTTGGCTCATCTGCTTTGTAACTTTCCCCACTACGGTTCGAGCCGATACTGCCTGTGAAGGGGTTCGAGCTGGATTGCAGGTGGGATTCGGTGTCATCGATTCAAAACTAACAACGACACGCACCCTACTTATACCCGTACCCAACGTAGATTATTCTGACATTTCTGGTCGAGGCGGCATCTTAGGATTATCAGTCGATTGGATGAGCTTAGTCGGTAATTCTGATATTATGGCAGGCGCAGAAGCCAGTATTAATTTCTTAACGACAAAAGGAAAAAAAAGTACCATGGGAACTTTTCCCTCAGCTGTGGATGTATACACAGGTGATTTATCAACAAGTGTTTTTTACAAACGATCTTTAGAAGTTGTTGCTAAGTTTGGATATATGTTTAAAGGAGCAGCTGTAGCCTATGTGCGAGTGGGTCCGAGTTTTGGAACTTTGAAAGCAAGCTCTGTCAGTAATGCCCTGAAATATAAAGGAGATAAAGCCATAAGACCGTTTGGTTTAGTAATGGGTGTGGGGGCCGAATTTCCCGTCACGGATCGTTTAGCATTTGGGACAGAATATAATTATCGCAGATATCCGACATTTTCTCATAATTTAGCGGACACCGCTGGGATTTCTCAATTGAATATGAGCATCATCCCCACCTCTCACGCAGTCATGTTTCGCTTCAGTTATAAGTTGAGTGCTGTTGATTTTGCAACACCTCAACCCAAAGAAAGAAAACGGAAAAGATCTCGACCCCCAAAAACATGAGCATAATGAATAGTCGTTAATTTGACTCTGATGAAAGGGTTCCGGTTTAGCCCTTGCAAAAATTCAAGGAATCCCTTCTAATTTATTATAAGCTCTTTATCATAAGGATCGCATCCTGTGACCGTACCCATTGATCCCCCTATCGTTGGACCCTCCACACGGCTTTTTCCAAAAGGTCATTTAAAAATTTTTTTGGGAGCTTCTCCGGGCGTTGGCAAAACATTTTCTATGTTACAAGCCGGTTCAGAAAGACAATCAGAAGGCGTAGATGTTGTTGTCGGATTGGTTGAAACGCACAAACGAAAAGAGACAGAAGAACAACTCGCAAATCTTGAAATTTTGCCGAGAAAAAAATTAAATTATCGGGGTCGTACTTTTGAAGAACTTGATCTTGATGGTATTTTGGCACGTGCTCCTCAATTGGTTTTAATTGATGAGTGTGCCCACAGCAATCTTCCGGGAAGCCGCCATCCAAAACGCTATGATGACATAACGGAAATCCTTGAGCATGGCATCGATGTTTACACAACTCTCAATATTCAACATTTTGAAAGTTTAAAAGATATTATTGAGCAAATGACGCGCATCACAATTCGGGAAACTGTCCCTGACTCTTTCACGCAATCAGCAGATGAAGTGCAACTTATTGATTTGCCACCCAATGATTTACTTCAAAGACTTTCAGATGGTAAAATATATATACCTGAACAAGCAAAGACAGCTATTGATCATTTTTTTACGCGCTCGAATCTTTTAAATTTACGTGAACTTGCTTTGCGTCAAACCATTACTGTTGCCGATGAAAAAGTAACGCAAGACGTCCAACAACGGGGTATCAAGGGCTCCTGGCCAACAAGTGATAAAGTTATGGTATGTGTGAGCACAGATTTATCAAGTGCCTACTTAATTCGCACCGCCCGTCGTATTGCTGATCGGTTGCATGCCAAGCTTGTTGCCGTCACTATTGAAACATCAGATGATGAAAATCGTTCCCTAATTGCTCAGCAACAGCTCTCACAAAATTTACATTTAGCAGAAGAGTTAGGTGCAGAAGTCGTCGCACTTGATGGAACGGATGTTGCCGAGACCTTAGTTCAATATGCCCTCACAAATAACGTTACGGATATACTTGTGGGTCAAGCTTCTCAAGGAAAAGAATGGGAGAAAATTCCTGTAATTGGTCCCCTATTGGTCAGCAAATCTACAGCTGAGAAAATACTGTCTTATCGTCCTTCCTTGACTTTGCGAGTTATTCCTACAGAACAAAATGGACCAATTCCCCACAACAAATCCTTTACCAAATCTCCTTTAAAACCCTTTTTACCCTATATTTCTAGTTTATTTATTACACTAGGGATGTTGGCAGCTGCAGGTCAAATAACCAAATACACAAAAATTACGGATGTCTCAACTTTCTTGTTCTTGAGTGTATTGTGGGTATCGATCAAATTTGGATTACGACCTGCCGTATTGGCGACAATAATTGGAAGTCTGGTTTACGATTATACATATATTGATCCCCTGCGTAATGTGGGAATGGATACGTTAGGAGGATGGATTGTATTCGTCTCTTTTGTTTTTGCATCCATCGTTATCTCAAATCTGGCTATTCATTCTCAAAATGTTTTTAAAGCATCGCAAGGACGATTACGTCAGATTCGTTTTTTTTCCAACTTTACGACTCAACTCACGCGCCATAGAGCCAAAGAACAGATTTTATCTTACCTGTGTAAGGAATTGCATCAATTCTTGAATATTTCCGTTATCGCTTTTTGGGAAATACATGATAAATTTACACCTGCACACAGATTTCCCAAAACCAAAAATCCTGAGCTCACCCCTGTAGATGAAAGTGCTATTCAGTGGGCTTTGGCCCACCAAAGTCGCAGCGGTAGATCTACAAAGAATTTTTCTGATGCTCGTTATCTTTACTTACCCATAAAAATAGGGAAGAATAGTTTGGGGGTTGTAGGTATTCGAGCTTTAAAAGGTCAATTAACTATTGATGATTTGCGTATGGCCCAAACTCTCATTGATCAAGCCGCATTGGCCATTGATCGGTTAAATTACGTATCAAAGCCCAAGAAAAAGGAAAAATGAGTACCGTATGAAACGCCGTCTTATCAATTGGCTCACCTTTTTAACGTTTATATTAACTTCAACGGGTGTTGCGATTTTTTTCCTTTTCTTTTATTACGGTAGAGGATTGCCCGATTATGACTTTCTTCACAATTACGAACCCTTCACTATAAATCGCATCAAAACCAACAACGGTGATGTTTTGAGAGAATTTTCACACGAAAGACGTATTACTATTCCGTTGGACGAAATTCCACCTATGGTTGTTAATAGTTTTTTAGCCGCAGAAGATAAGAATTTTTTCTATCACTGTGGGTTAGACATTCAAGGAATTCTGCGCGCAGTTATCGCTAACAGCACCCAAGGCTCGTGGTCAACAAGACCTTTAGGAGGGTCAACCATAACCCAACAAGTTGCCAAAAATTTTCTGATTGGAAATGATCGATCTTTTGAAAGAAAAGCCAAAGAAGCGATTATGTCCTTGCGCCTAGAATCCGCATTAACAAAAGAGCGTATTCTTGAGTTATATCTCAATCAAATTTATCTCGGCATGGGGGCCTATGGTGTTGTTGCCGCCGCCTCGACTTACTTTAATAAGCCCCTCGATAAATTATCAATCGCAGAAATTGCCTTTTTAGCGGCTATGCCCAAAGCTCCTTCTTTTTATCCCAACCAAAAAGACTTAACTCGAGCCATGAGTCGACGAAATTGGGTTATTGATCGATTATATGAAGAAGGACTTCTATCTGAAACCGAAGCTCAAGAAGCCAAGAATGAACCCTTAGAATTTTCTTTGGGAAAAACAGAAAAAAGCCCTCCCGACTATTACTCAGAATATGTTCGTCAAGAACTTATAAGTCAGCTGGGTGAAGAGACAATGATGCAAGGCGGCCTGAGTATTAAGACAACTCTGGACCCTGATTTGCAACCCATTGCCATTAAGGCTTTACAACAAGGCTTAATTGCTTACGATCGACGCCACGGATGGCGAGGCCCCATCGATCATATTAATTTTGACTCTGGCGATAACGAAGATTGGCACCATGATCTCAAAAAAATAGCTTCTCCCCCGGGTCTTGGAAATTGGATGCTTGCAATTGTGCTTGAAACAACATCACAAAAAGCAAAAATTGGTCTTAAAGATGGTGAGATAGGCTTTATATCCCTAGAACACCTTAAATGGGCACAAAAAAATCTGCCGAATCAATTACTCGGTCCTGAAATTACTCATCCCGAAGATGTTTTAAACCCGGGAGATGTCATTGCTGTATCCGTCATTCAAGATAAATCCTTTCGCTTAGAACAAATTCCGGAAGTGACAGGAGGCCTTGTTGCTCTTGATCCCCAAACAGGCCACATCCTGGCCATGGTTGGCGGATATGATTTTGAACTCAGCCAATATAACTGTGTTACGCAAGCCAAACGACAGCCAGGCTCTGCCTTTAAACCTTTCGTTTACTTAACGGCTTTAGAACATGGTTATACTCCAGAAACGCGCGTATTAGATGCTCCTCTTATGCTCAATGTTGGGGGAAAGATGGGCGTATATGCCCCTAAAAATATTACGAATAAATTCTATGGACCTACACCTTTGCGATCAGGTCTTATTTATTCCCGAAATGTAATGACTGTTCGTCTGGCTCAACAAATTGGTTTACGAAAAATTGAAAATACAGCAAAAACTTTTGGGCTGGTTGACAAGCTCCCTCATCAACTCTCTATGGCCTTAGGCGCTGCAGAAACAACCCTTCTTAAACTCACAGCTGCTTATGGTATGATTGCCAATGGGGGACACCACATCACTCCCGTTTTTATTGAAGAAGTTCTGGATCGCCATAACCAAAGTATTTATGAAGAAAAGCCTTTTGAGAAAACCCGGGTTGCAAGTGAGAAGTCCATTCGCCAAATCATTCGAATGATGGAAGGCGTCATTCAAAAGGGCACAGCCCAAAGCCTCATCAGTTTGGAACGCCCCATCGCAGGGAAAACTGGCAGTACAAATGACTTTAAGGATAGTTGGTTTGTGGGGTTCACCCCGAATCTTGTTGTTGGAGTCTTTGTGGGTTTTGCAACTCCACGTACCTTGGGGCCTGACGAATCCGGCTCAAAGGTTGCCGTTCCCATTTTCAAAAGGTTTATGACTGAAGCCATGAAGAACAAACCTGCCTTAACCTTTGATGGACTTTAAGAAAGACTTTACAAAATTAACAAATCCACCAAAAATTACCGAGCGGTAATATTTGTCCTTTTTTGAAAAATAACTTCTAAAAATTCCTGATCAGGAATAATTTTGAGGAGTCGCAATAAGGAAAACGCATTGTCTTACTTACCAGCCTGCTTTTTAATATCTCCTGAGTACTTCTCGCTTTTATTCCGCAATTCTCCCGCCGATTCTCGAGCATTTTGTATTAGGCGTTGTTCTTGTCTTTTGCTCTTAGCGGTTTCCTCACCAAATCCAAAAGAAAGTACTGTTTTCTTTTCATGACTTCCCAACTGCAATATAGATTTTTTATAGGCCATTCTAACTTTCATAATTTCTTCATAAGCCTTTTTTATATCATCAGAAAGCTTTTGATATTCTGCTGAATCAGGCTGAGCCGCAATTCGGGCCGTGAGAAGATTCACGATACCCGAATCATAGTACTTGTGCTTTGTTGGATCTGGGTTTGATGACTCAACAATAGCCTCTAGTTTTGCATCAAAAAACCCACTTAAAAGGGGCACAACCCAATTCACTACATTTTTCTTTGCCCCATCCAGAGACTTAGACTGAAATTCCGGCAAAACATTATTGATAGCCATTTCTACAGCATCGCTACGAATGGCTTGAGAATCAGCAACAACCTCACCTAAAGCATCAAATATCAGCCCCAGAGACTCTTGTTGGCGTTGAACTTCATTTTTAGCGGAAGATTTTACAACACGGCCTTTCTTAGTTTCCGTATCAAGTTTTGCTAAATTAGCCATAAGACTTTTTTGTTGTAGAATGAGCACTTGGTCTTTGGCAGAAAGATTGATATTTTTGGTTTTTAATTCCCTGTTTTTTTCTTCTATTATTTTCAAAACTTTCTTACACGATTTTTGACGTTTCCCTACATCGGCTCCCTCATTCTCACAATTTACAAGACTTAGGAAAATCGCTAGTTCTTCTCTCAACTCATTTTTTTTCTTTTTAAGATCCTTACTCGCACCTTCCCCATTTGCAGCCAATTGAGAATCTATCGCATTCAGTTGACTAATAATTTTCAACAATTCTAACTGGGGAGAATTTTTGACAACCCCACTCGTTGCCGCAAGTTCTGCCAGTTTACTTTGGGCCATACCGGTTAAAGTTGAAATCAAAATAGGAGCACTCTTTATGGCAACTTCTTTAATCAAATTGGCCCCAAAAAATCCTCTCACTTTATCCTTAAGAACCGGGTTTAAAACATCTGCTCCACTTTCTTGGACTATTTGCGTCAATGTCACGAGCGTTTCAAGCAAATCATCAATGGATCTGGTGTCTTTTGATTGGGAAGGGCGTTCTTGTTCTTGAGTCATTGATTGCTTAACTTTCTGCGTTAAATGAGCAAGTTTCTCTGCTGTTAGCGGTTCAACTGACACAGATTGTTCTAGAAAGTAAAGTTGACGTTTCAAAGAGCCCGTTTTGTTCCTCAAATCAATCATGAGTGTCTTATTATTAGCTCGCTCTGCCTGAATGAGATTATCAATGGCACTTTTATGTAGATTATCCAGATCAGTTTTAACTTCAGCATAATGGCGTTTAAAAAAATCGATTTTTCTTTTTTTAAATTCATTTATCTTATCGGGCAATCCATAGGCATAGTCTTCAAAAATCTTGATAACTTTTTCGTATTGGGAAACTTCATCATTTAAAATTTTTTTTATTTTTGTTAAGCCCGCGCGTAATCTATTGTTTTCTTCTAGTGTTAAGCCTGCAGGTGTTTTGCCTACCACAAAAATACGGGCCCATAATTTTTCCCACAAAGCAACGCCCTCTTGCTTAAGTTCGGGGTCGTCCGCCATTAATTTAAGAATGGCTTTATCTTCGTCAACTCGACCTCGAAAAATATTTATTTTTGATCGTAAAATGTCAAAAATTTTATCAAGAGCTACGAGCTTTAAAATAAATCGTTCTGCCAGAATAGCCACTCCAACGCTATCCTTCGCTACTCCCCGCTTAATATCTTTTAATCTTTGCGCTAGGGGATCTTGAATTTTCAAATCTCCCTTTTTCGTCTTTAAGGTACGGGGAGCACTTTCTTTATTTCCTTTTGTCAAAAAATCAGGGGTTGACGTTTCTAGTTTTTCTTTTTCCGCTGTCATTTCATTAAGTGATTGACTGACAACTTCCAATTCGTCTTCTTGTGCCTTTATAGATTGTTGCAAAATTGCTAATTCATTTTGAACTTCCTCTAAATCCTTTTGGGAGTATTTACCGGCATCCGGGTGATTGTTTTTAATGTATCCTAGACTGAGAATTTTAAGGGCTGATGTGTAAGTCGTATCCATTGTTGCAGAAATTTTTTCTACAGTGGCAGCAATTAACTTTTCGCTCGTTTCTTCCGCTTCAATAGCTTTGTAAAGATTTGCTTCTGTCTGGGAAAGGTTTCTTTCAATATCGGGATTGTAAGCTTGAGTAGGATCTAATTTTAATTTTTGCTTGTCCAAAAATATTTTATGGGATTGAGCTTGATCTTTATCCCGCAAATACTCACCTGACGTAAAGCCCTGCTGAGGAAGATTAGAAGTTTGGGACTGTGGTGCGGTTACCCTCGAACTCCCTTCAACAGCTTGCATTGTAGAAAGGAAGAGAGCCATACTCAATAACAATAATTTTAACATTTTTGCCTCTTTACATTTTTTCCCCTAAATTTACCGTAAATACTTTAAATTAATATTTGATTAATAACCGGACTATCTTGGTAGCCTTACTATTTTGTATAATTTCGAAATTGTCGGCAACCTAAGGGTTATCAATCCCTTTATTGTACCAACTCAAACAGGGGTATATCTTTGCGTGGATCGAGAGATTTCCTCAAAACAACATTAACGATTTTTTGAGGAGAACACATCGTTAGCGGAACCAAGTCCTTACAAAATTGATCTGTAAGACTTTGCCCAAGAGGCAAATTTTGCCATTGGGGTGTTGCTAGGACATATCCCGAATAATAAAACAATCGTTTATGAGAGTCATAAAGTATGAAACCGTTTTGCAGGGTAGTTTGAACAATATCAAATTTTCCCGGAACAATAGTGGGAGATCCATTTGTATTCTTTGCAATGGCAATAAGTAGCAGAAAAGGAGATACATTCTGTGGTCGAAACATAATAGCATCAACAAGTTTTTCTTGAGAAGTAAGAGCCTGGTATCTTGCATCATTCGTAATCATGGGGCCAGGATAAGTCACATGACCATTAGCAAAGTTCACCTCTAATCCCAATAGAGACCGAACCACTTGAATGCCAGAAGGCAACTGGGGCGACAAGGCTTGAATTTGATTGTTAGGGTATAGTGTGGATGAGATAGGGGGAGCTTGATAACCCCCAAAAAGATTATTTGTCATGATGGTTTGGGGATTGGATAAACGCTGAGCATTCCCGTACATACCGAGTAAGACGTAACCGCAAAGAAGAAAAAGGAACCCAAGTCCTAATCTTTTTGTGAAATTCATTGCTTATACCAATCATTTCTTTAGCCTATCATTGATATTACAAGGAAATTAATAACAAAAGCTGAACAAGACACTATAATTTTCTCTATTCTTAAAAAGGAAACTTAATAATTTTGATTAATCAGTTGTGTTTTATAACCTAATCCTGATAATCAAGAATCAAAGCTCAATAGTATAAGGAGAGAGAGATGTTATTTTTTTTAGACACAGCAGACGTCAATGAAGTGAAAGAACTCGTTGCAACCGGCATGATCGATGGGATCACAACCAATCCCACACTCGCAGCATCTTCCGGTATCCCTTTCACTCACCTTATTACCCAAATGTGCGAATTGGTCGAAGGACCCGTTAGTGCAGAGGTAACAGCAATTGATGCGGAAACCATGATAATTCAAGGACGTCAATTGGCAAAAATTTCCAAAAATGTTGCGGTGAAAGTTCCTTTAACGGTTGAGGGGCTGAAGGCATGTCATGTCTTAACCAGCGAAGACATCATGGTAAATGTAACTTTATGTTTTACCGCAACTCAAGCCCTCTTAGCCGCAAAAGTGGGGGCAACTTTTATTTCACCTTTTATCGGTCGTCTTGATGATATTAGCCAATCCGGCATGGAACTTATCCATGATATTCGAACTATCTATGACAATTATGGATACACAACGGCAATTTTAGCCGCCTCGATTCGCCATCCCATTCATGTTCTTGAAGCCGCTAAAGCTGGTGCCGATGTAGTAACCATGCCCCCAAAAGTACTCCGCCAACTTTATAAACACCCCCTTACCGATAGTGGATTAGACACGTTTATCAAAGATTGGAATCAAAGCGGTTTGACAATTTAATCTTATAAGATATCAGTCCCTTTAAAATCAGGGTTTGTTTTCTGGCCAACATCTATTACAATAAAATTTAGATAACTTTTATTAATAGGGGTCAATTATGGTCAGTAAAGGAAAATTTGTTCTTGGTTTATTAGCAAGCGTCTTAGCAGTTTCTTTCGCAGTAGGGAAAATCGGTACGGGTTCTGAAAATTTAGCTCCCTCTCTTCTGGAATCAAAGGAACCACGGACTGCAGGAGCAGAGTCGAAAGGCGAGAACACAAGAAAAAAGGAAACTTCTGGACTTGCTAGAGTATTGGATAATTCATCGAGCTCTGGAACAAAAGAGACTACTGGAGCCTCAGAAGGTTTGACTCACTCTTCGTCCCTTGGGACCAAAGAAACCACTAAACAGGCCAATCCAACGGAAGTTTCTGGTGGCCTTGGTGGTGTGGGAACTTCTGGTTCTACAGGGATCCGTGAGACTTCAGGAACAACCGGGACAGCTGAGAATCTTGGTTCTACAGCAACAAGCGAAACTTCTGGATCTTCCTCCTCTTCAGGGAGTACGGCCATAAAGGAAATCTCCGGAACAAGTGGAGAAGGAGCGACATCTCCTGCCAGTGCGAAAGAATCCTTAGAAGGCATTGATGATACTATTCTTGCTAGAAGAATTAATAAAATTCTCACAGACAGTCCAGAGATGATTGTCGCAGCTTTACAAAAATTCAATCAAGCTCAACATCGCATCCAACAAGAAAAATTGGATGCTTCCTTAGTAAAATATAAAGATGAAATCTCAAAAGATTCGAGCGCAATCGTTTTGGGAAAGAAGGATGCGGAAATTAAGCTCGTCGTCTTTTTAGACCCAAATTGCCCACACTGTCGTCCTTTCTCCCAGGCTTTGACGAAAGTAAGTACAGAACATCCGAATGTTGCTATTTTTGTTCGCCAATGGCCCATTCTAGGTCCAGACTCCGAGGAAGTTGCCCGTGGCTTATGGGCTATTAAACAACAAGGAAGTGATAAGTTTAATGCTATCACCAAAGCCATAGCGGCAAGCGAAGATCGGTATACTTTTGCGAAATTGCTTTTGTGGGTCACAGACCACAAGCTCGATGTTACCAAGTTTAAAAAGGATTTTGAGTCACAAGCAACAAAAGACATTGTTGATAACACCAAGAAACTCGCACTCGACATTGGCTTAGAGGGAACACCAACCAGCTTATTGGTCAGCAAAAAGGGGATACGCGTTGTCAGTCCAACGGACGAAAAAAGTCTTCAAAGTATCCTAACAGGAGCTGCGAAAGACGGTAGCGATAAGACCTAGTCTTCAGTTTTTGCCCCCACCATATTCCAAGGGTCTGAATATAGCTTTATTTTGATCCTTGGATTCATTTTAGTTCCATATCGACTTCAAATGGCGTAAAAAGTATCTAAAGATATAGGTTAAAAAATTTAACACACTTAATTTAGGTAAATTTCTAAGATTACGGCAGACAATTTCAGGAGTTATTGATGATACAAGAACATAAACCATACATCATCGTCCTCGGTAATGAAAAGGGGGGGACGGGTAAGTCTACTGTTGCTATGCACATCATTGTTCACCTTTTACGCGAAGGCCATTCCGTAGGCTCTATTGACGTTGACGCGCGCCAAGGAACTTTAACACGGTATATCGAAAATCGCCGGGCACGCAAAGAAAAAACAAATGAGAATTTACCCTTATCTGACCATATCCCTGTCTATCGTAGCAAATTAGAATCTGTACCTGCAGCAGAGGCTGAAGAAACATCAGTCTTCACCCAAGCCTTAACTCGTCTAAATGAAAATGACTTTATCGTCATTGATACACCTGGAAGTGATACTTATCTTTCTCGCTTAGCCCACTCCTATGCTGATTCACTCATTACCCCCCTCAACGACAGTTTTATTGACTTAGACATGTTGGTGAGAGTCAATGCAGATTCTCTCGATATTTTACGGCCAAGCACATATTCTGAAATGGTGTGGGATCAAAAGAAACAACGCGCAATGCGTGATAGTGGATCAATTGATTGGATTGTTCTTCGTAACCGCCTTAGCAGCCTAAACTCTCGAAACAAAGAAGAAATGGAGCGGGTGTTGTCTGCATTATCTAAACGTATTGGCTTCCGCCTCGTTGCAGGATTCGGAGAACGTGTTATTTTCCGGGAATTATTTTTAAATGGACTAACGCTCCTTGATATGAAAGAAAGTAACACAGCCCTGACTCTGTCTCACATAGCTGCCAAACAGGAGCTGGTTTCTTTGATGAATATGATTCAGTTACCTAACCATTCACGAGCCGCAAGAGTCGCGTAATTTTCCCTGGGAAGAGAAGAATTAAGGGAAGCATTTAGTCGGTTGGCCTTTTTTAATTCTCAACCAAATGAGAATATAATTAGAATCAAAGTGTTTGGGATGCCTGAGAAGATCCAACATGACTTTGGGGCAATCATTTGTCTTGCTAATAAGGGGGGGCAATCTTTAAAACCTTAACAAAGGAGAAATTAAAGATGCTCTTTAAACCTTCCAAAGAATTCATTCTTAAAGATATTGAAGATTTATATAAAAAAGCTTTAGATACGGATAGATTACAGGTCGCATTGAAAGCAAAAGAACTTCAAAGTAAAATTATTGGTTTATTCCACACGCAAGAGTTTCCCAAAGTTACTCAGATTAGTGATATGTCCGACGATCAATTGCGCGCCCTCGTGGCGCGTTTAGAAGAAAATGATTCCCACTTAAAATCTTCTGAATCCTCACAAAGTAGTAAATAGCAAAAATTTGGCTACTTTCCTTAATTTCAAATAAAATTAATTCAGTGAATTTATTGTCTAGTATTATTTTAAAATTTGTATAAAATTAAATTAATATTAACTCTTAAATACCGCGGTGATGATGAAACGACCATTGTTATTAGTGCTACTTTGTAGCTTTTTGCAGTCAAGCTGTAATCACAAATCGGGGCAGCAAGGTGATCAAGATGGTCTCATTCGCGCTGGGGATCGTGTCAATCAAGCTGGTGATTCTACTTCAGCCATAAACGTATATAAAAGTGCGTTAGAAAAAAATCCTCCTCAAAAACTTCCTCTGTATTTAAAATTGGGTGAAGCTTATATGAATGCGGAGCGCCTAGAAGAGGCCAAAAAAACTTACGAAGAAGCATTGCCTTACGATGAGAATGATGAAGTTAAAAAACAGCTAGGTCGCCTTTATATTGCTACAGGGCAACCGGACACAGCTATTTCAATGTTTGAAGGTATTCTGTTGGTCCATAAAGATGATGGGAAAGCATTGAACGGATTGGGCGTTGCGTATGATATAAAAGGTGACCACCAACGGGCTCAAGATCTTTATCGCAAATCACTTATAATCAACGGAGATAATGACCAAGTTAAAAGTAATCTTGGCCTATCACTTGCATTTTCCGGTAAATACGATGAAGCCTTAAAACTTTTACAACCCCTTGGTGAAGCCGTAGGAGCGACATCCAAACATCGGCACAATCTTGCTTTAGTTTATGGGTTATCCGGAAACAAAGCCAAAGCCCAAGAAATTTACGGGAAAGATATGGATGCAAGAGAAATTCAAGAGAATCTCCATGCACTAAACATGACTGTGAAACCTCAAACTATGAAAAACGAAACCATGGAATCAATAGCCATGGATGAGGGAGCGACCGTAGAATGATAGATACATTACAACCTGTATTTAATTCTATTCCTCTCATTGTCGGCACCATATTTTTATTGGCAGCGCTGTTAGATTTTCTATATTACAGATTGCCAAATAAACTTTTTTATATAATTTTTTACCTTTTCCCCATCTATATCCTTCTTTCTTTTAAGTTTCATCTTTTTAGCAACTACTTGGTTTTTGTAGGATCAATACTCATCGGATTTTGTCTATTTTCTACTGCTATTATTGGAGGGGGAGACGCCAAATTACTTGCAGCCGTCACTTTATGGATGGGCTGGAATAATATCGTTCCGTTTATGCTTTGGCTGCTCATTTTTGGGGGAGTTGTCTCTTGCGCATACTTATTTTTCCCAAAAATGATTTATCATATAACCGCCCAAACGCGCCACTTTATTCAAAAGCAAACTTTCCTCAAAAAGGGCGTCAAATTCTTAGTTTCTGACGTGGATAATATTGAAGGTGAGGTTATTTCTTTGCAACAAAAAAGAATGGTTCCTTATGGTATTTGTATCGCGGGAGCCGGATTAATTATTCTATTAAAGGGGATAATGTAAATTATGCAACGTCTTGAACCCATTATTGCTGTCATTGCTTTTGTCGTTGCCATCTTGGTAGCGTTTGGTGTCTATCATTTGGTTTATACTGCACCCAAACAAACTACCAATATGGAGCATTGTCCTCCCCTTCCAGAGATGAAAGAAATCATGATTGCCAAGTCAATCATTAATACGGGAGATCCTATCAACGGTTCCATTGTTTACGAAAAATGGCCAACATCTTCCATAAGAGCTGGATTCTATGCCAAAGACCAAATAACGCCAGAACAATTAAAATCATTGATTGCTCGACGTATTATTAATCAAGGCGAACCAATTGCAAAAAATAGCGTTGTTGATCGTAAGGATCATGGTGTGCTTTCCGCATTACTAAATGAAGGTATGCGCGCAGTATCTATTGGATTGGATCAAAATTCTGGTATGTCTGGCTTACTAAATCCCGGTGATATAGTTGACGTTATTGTGGCCTTAAATAATACAGGCAAGGAAGAAAAAGATCATGAAGATCTCAATCGGACAATTCTGTGCGGAGTTCGAGTCTTAGCCATAGACCAACATCTATCAAGTTCGGTAGAAGTCCTGAGCAAAAAAGTAAGTGAGGCAATTCAAGCACCCAAGTCTGTAACCCTTGAAGTCACGCCTCGACAAGCATCTGCTTTGGCATCAGCTGTGAAGATGGGAACAATTTCCTTAAGCTTACATTCAAGCAATGATGATAAAACAACATGCGTTGAATCTTCGTTAAAACCGGTAGACCAAATAAAGATTATCCGTGGTGACGGGACACAAGCCCCTACGCAACAGAAATAAAGAGTGATGATAAACATGAGAAAAAATCTATTTAACTTGAAATTATTCACAAAAGGAGGCATTTTCGCTTCCCTACTGGTAGTCGCAACGTATGCCGGGCAAAATCTTCCCTCAAACTCGCAATATCCTGCAAAAGAGGAGGCTCCCGCCGCTTCATCCAAATCGGAAAATAAGCCAGCATCGACTGCAGCTCCTGCAAAAGGAGCAAAATCTGGAGATGCACCGGCTACACCCGCTGCTGCTCCCGCCTCAACAGCACCGGTTCCCTCAGAAGCTAAGAATCTTATTGTTGATGCGCCACCAAAAGGTATTCCCCCCGTCCCAGTGAAAGACGTTGGTGTAGCCACAACAAAACGCATCAAATTAGCCAATCATGGAACACAAGTTATTAATTTAAAACAAGCAGGGGGACAGGTCTTGTTGACAGATCCAAAAATAGCAGACGTCCAACTGGTAACCCCCTCAACGTTATATGTTTATGGTCGTTCTCCCGGCAATACAGAAATTGTTGTCACGGGACAAGATATGCAAACAGCCTATCGTTACGAAGTCCAAGTTGTTTCTGACTATCGCGAGTTAGAAAATTTGATTCATGGATTTGTTCCTAACAACAAAATAAAAGTTCATTCTGTACCCGACGGGCTGCTCCTTCAAGGCTCAGTTGAGTCTGCAAAACAAGCTGAAGATATTCGCTCTCTTGCACAACGTTATGTTGGGACACAAGGTACGGTTGTTAATCAACTTAAAGTCAAAGGTTCAACGCAAATTAGCTTAAAAGTAAAAATTGCTGAAGTTAAGCGAAATGTCGTGAATCAATTGGGAATTAACTGGTCAACAGCACCCATACAAAACTTCAAGTTCGGGTTGTTTACGGGCCGCCCCAGCACCGTTATTAGCGCCGCTACAGGTTTACCCGTAAACTTTTTCCCCTCTTCAACAACACCGCAAAAAAGCAGTATTGGCGCCAACTTCAAATCAAATTTTGGAAAAACAAATTTTTCCGCTTTAATTGATGCCCTTGCTCAAGAAAGCTTAGCTACAGTTCTAGCAGAACCAACCTTGGTGACACGTTCGGGAGAAGAAGCAAGTTTCCTTGTTGGCGGTGAATATCCTTACCCAATTTCTCAAGGATATGGACAAAATTTGACAGTAACAATTCAATTTAAACCTTATGGTATTAGTCTTTCTTTCGTCCCCGTTGTCATTGGAGATATGATCAGTCTTCGTGTTCGTCCAGAGGTGAGCGGACTTGACAATACCGTCACAATTACGGATCAAAATGGAAATAAAATTCCTTCCATTCAAACGCGTCGCGCCGAAAGCACGATGGAAATGGCTAATGGACAAAGCATGATTATGGCGGGGCTTCTAACCGACCAAACTGCTGGCACCATCAACAATCTCCCTGGTTTGGCAGATATTCCAATTTTGGGCGCGTTATTCCGTTCCGTCGATTATCAAAATGAAAAAACGGAATTAGTGATCATTGTTACGCCTTACATTGTAGAACCTATCGACAATCCAGAAGATGTCATTCTCCCGACACAAGGCTTAAAGTTTGCTAAACTGTTGGAAATGATTTTATACAAGCACATAAATGAAGCGACAGGTGCGGCACCTTGCCCATCCTTGATTGGCAACGCAGGTTTTTACTTTTAAAAGTGAGATAATATGATGAAAACAAGAAATCCGAACCTGAAAATGAGCAAAGTAAGTATAGCTCTTTTGATGCTTTTAAGTTTAGAGGGGTGTGAAGTCCCCAATAAACAAGAAATCCCTATGCCCGAAAAACCTTATATCTTGAAGCATGACACGAAGTTATATACCGTCCATTTTCACGGCCGTAACAGCAAACTTTCTGAACCAGAGAGGGTCCGCCTCCTAGCGGCCATAAAACCTTCAGGCCCTGGAAAAATGTCAACTCATGTTACAATTCCCAATAAGGGATCACGTCTAGATAAGCAGCGCTTAAAAAATCTTATTCGTACGTTGTTAGAATCAGGTGTAAAAGCAAAACAAATTCACAAAAATGACAAATTATCGAAAGCGAGCGGGAACTCAATTGAGATTGTCCTAGATACCTATCACGCTATTCCTCCCCTTTGTCCTAACTGGTCGACCCAATATGGATCCGGTTATAGCAGAGGTCAGACCGGGAATTTTGGCTGTGCAACTGCTGCCAATTTCTTGTTAATGTTAGATGATCCCATTATTCTCTTCAAAGGCGAACAAAGCGTAAGTCGTGACGCGGCTCGAGATTCCCTCGCGATAGCAGATCATCGAGCTGGCAAGGATAAAGGTAAGTGGCTAAAAGTTGAAAAATCTGAAGGAGCTGGTGGCTCTTCTGGTTCCGCTAGTGGTGGAGGTCAATAATGACAAAAATAGATTTCGATAGTTTCGACGTTGCTTGCTTTACGCAAGATGAAGGAACGGGGTCCGCGGTAGCTGAAGCCATTTCAAGACTCGGAGATATTCAATATAAAATATTCCCCGGGGACTTGACCCACGCTATTGAATATACCAAGTCATCTGCCCGGTGTAAGGTTTTATGTGTCGATTGTAGCAAAAGTGACTTGCTTATTTCCGATGTAGAAAAACTGATGGAATTTTGTCCGCCAGACACAAATGTCATTATTTTAGGAGATAGAAATGAAGTCAGTATCTTTCGAGATTTGATGAAATTAAATATCTCGGACTATTTAGTTAAACCTGCAAGCGCAGAAATTATTTCCCGCTCTCTCAGTGTTGCCTTAAAACTTGATACGAATGAATCTCTCACACGGAAAAAACGTGCAGGTAAAGTCATTCTCTTTTTAGGAACTGTTGGGGGAATTGGTACAACTACCTTAGCAACAAATACAGCTGTTATGATTGCTTCAGAAGTTGGCAAAAAAGTTGTTTTGATTGATGGCGATTTCCAATTTGGAAATGTAAGAACTCTTCTTGATTTGCCTGCATCTCACGCGCTTCATGATGCCCTTGAAAGCCCTGATCGTATTGATGATGTGTTTCTTGAGCAATCCATGGGTGAATATGGAGACCGCTTACGTGTCATTAGTTCAGAAGAATCTTTAAACGAGTATCTTGAACTAGATCAAGAACGTCTCGCAAATCTTGACCACCTTATGGAACTTATTACATCTAAATTTCATTATATTGTTATTGATTTATCTCGCCACCATCCCGTTTTATGGCGCTATTTTAATCGACATGCAAATATGGTGTTTTTCGTAACGGGTTTAAATATTACTTCTCTCAGAGACACGTTAAGGATATCGAGTGTTTTAGCCGAAGAAAAAGACACTAAAACGCATTCTATTATCCTTAGCCATACGCATGAAAAGCAAACCATTAAACGTGAACGATTTGAAGAGTTGCTGGGTCAAAAAATTGACATTGAAGTTGCCTATAACTCTGGAGCTTCTGGAGCCGCTGATTTAGGCGTACCTTTAGCAACCAAAAGTCAAGGGTTCAGAACAGATATCAATAAAATTGTGGAAGTCATTACTGGATCGAGCATTCGAAAGAATCAAGCTCCCTTTCTTACAAAAATTGCCAAAAGTCTCACAGGACGGTAAAGCAAAAACACACTCCCTTGATTAAAAGAGACCCCATCGTGCGAGTCTCTTGTGTGTTTAGTGCGCACTTGCTACCATTCCCTTCATGAATGATGAAGACTCCTTAAGCGCCCGTTTAAAACGATATAGCCAAGTTTCCTCTGCTGTAGGGGGATTGGCGGCTCGATTGGTTGGGCAAAAATTATTTGGTATTGAAATTGATCAAGCTTCCCATGCTCAAGGGTTAACAAGCGTCCTGGGAAACTTAAAAGGCCCCTTGATGAAGGTTGGTCAATTTCTCGCAACCGTCCCAGGTGCTCTACCGCCTGAATATGCCGAAATGTTCTTATCTTTGCAAATGAACGCACCTCCTATGGGGTGGGCCTTTGTGCGCCGACGCATGGTTCGGGAACTCGGAGCCGATTGGCAAAATCGCTTCTTAGAATTCTCACAACAAGCCATCGCGGCAGCTTCACTTGGTCAAGTGCATCGCGCCAAAGATACTATGGGCAATAATTTGGCTTGTAAACTCCAATATCCCGCTATGGCCTCAATTATTCAAGCTGATCTTGCCCAACTCAAGTTAGTCCTATCCCTATACGAGAATTGGAGTTCCGCACTCGACACAACAGAAGTCCAAGAAGAAATTGCTTTACGTCTCGCTGAAGAACTTGATTACCAAAATGAAGCTCAAAATATTGCAATCTATCAACATATTTTTCAAGGCAAAGAGGACACATACGCTGTCCATATTCCCACCGTTTCCAATGATCTATCTACCAAAAGATTACTGACCCTCTCCTGGATGGACGGACAATCACTTTTAACCAAAACAGAAGCACCCGAAGAAGAGCGCAATATCTTAAGTCGTCAACTATTCATGGCTTGGTATTACCCTTTTTATCATTTTGGAGTTATTCATGGAGACCCTCATCCTGGAAATTACACAGTACGAGAAAACAATCATTTGAATATTCTTGATTTTGGGTGTGTGCGTATTTTCCCTCCCCCTTTTATTCAAGGTGTCATTGACCTCTATAGAGCTCTCCAACAAGAGAATCAGGACTTAGCCGTTAAGGCCTACGAGGCTTGGGGCTTCAAAAATTTAAACAAGGAAATGATCGATATCATTACGCAATGGGCACGCCTGCTCTATAGCCCCCTTCTTGATGATCGTGTACGACCCATTCAAGACATTTTGGACGGCAGTTTAGGCTGGGAAACGGCAACCAAAGTCCATGCAGAATTGGAACGCCTGGGTGGCATCCGGCCGCCTAAGGAGTTTGTCTTTATGGATAGAGCTGCTGTGGGAATTGGATCTGTTATTATGCGCTTAAAAGCCGAACAAAATTGGCACCAGCTTTTTGAAGGATTGATTGAAAACTTTGATATTGACCAAGTTGAACGTCGTCAAAAATTAGCCCTAAATATTAAGAGTTCTGGAAATTATCGGACTTAGAAATTGACAGCTTTTGCTTTTTCAGCAAGTCCTTCCCAAAATTTTTGAAAGTCCTCTTTTGAGATATCTGTAGGAGCATAATCATAAGCCGCTTGATACTCAAGGCCAATAAATTGAATCGATGAATCATACGCCTTCAAGGATCTTCCCACATCTTCAAGATTTTTCTTACGATCATCCACCAATATAACCACTTTAGGATACCGACATTTACCTACTTTTATCAAATGGGAAGGGCCCATGTGCTTTAAAAATGCAACAAAAGTTTCTCCTTTTGTCACATTACGCTCTCCATTTGAGGATAAAATTCCGTTGTATAAAAGCGGGAAGTATCCTCCATAGTGAGGGAAATCCATAAAAGGCACACAAGGAGGAAATTGTGTCCGTTTCTTGGCAAAGTCGAGTCCTATTTTTTGTAAATGATCTTTACGCAGGACAAGTACCTTATTCTTATATCCCGGTAATTTTCCGGTTAAAACAGCCGTAAAGGCAATAGTTCCCACACCCTTTTTTTGAAGATTTTTAATACGGTGTGGCGTATCTGCTTCCACCAGTTTTTGGGGTGTTGTTAGAACAAGAAGGGTGTGCATAAGATCGATTTGGAGAGGCGATAACTTTCCCAGAATTCTTTTATAAACATCCTTATATTTTTTTAAAACTGGATAATAGGTAGCTGGATGCTCTGATTGAATTAATGTCATATCAATATCAAAAGCAACCCAAACATCCTCAGGCTTGTGCACCTTTAAAACTTGCTCAACTTTGGCTTGAACCTCTTTCATAACTTTAATAGAAAAAATTTGTGCTTGAGTTGACGATGATAAAATACATACCATCATAATGATTCCAAATAATGTCGAGAGCATGTTCAACCCGATGTTGAATTTTTACCCTCTATTTTATCACAAAATTGGAATGACGGGTTAATTTTTATTTTAAAAAATGAGATAGGTTTCAAAAGGGTGCTCCTGCCTCCCTTCACAATATGTCTATGTCCGCGCATAAGCTCCTGGAGCATCTTCAATGACATGCTTCTTGTGAATTATTCGCGCAGAAACCTTCCTACCCTCAAAAGGAACTAACCATTGTCGCCATTCATTCCACCAAGATCCAGCCTGATAGGTTGCCTCTTTTAGCCACTCGTCGGCTTCCATGGATAACGAATCACCTTTCCAGAAATGATGTTTATTAAGCTCTGGGGGATTGAAAATTCCTTTTAGGTGACCCGCTCCTACCAAAATAAATTTTTGTGCGGAAGATTTGGTCACTTGAGTTAGTGCATAGACTGATTGCCAAGGAGCAATATGATCTTCATAAGCCGCCACAATAAATAAGGGAGATGATACTTGTTGCAGCTGTAATGGTGTATCTTCTATAGAGAGTCCTCCCCGAACAATCAATCGATTTTCAATGAGAAAATCTCGCAAATAGGTGCTGTGCATCTTAACCGGCATTCGCAAAGCATCACATGTCCAATAAAGCATGTCAAAAGGAAAGGGTTCATGACCCAATAGGTAGTGATTTACATCTGATGACCATATTAAATCATTGGTCCGCAGCAAATTAAACGCCTGGACCATATATTGACCTTCTAAATACCCTTTGGTGGCAACATATTCTTCTAATTTCTTTTGCTGACGATCATATCGATAAATCCCCAATTCATCAATTTTGCTGTAATCAAAGGGAGTTGCTAGAAATGTTGCAGAGGCGATGCGCGTATCTTTTTTGGCCTTCAAGTAGGCCATTAATACCATAAGCAACGTGCCTCCAGAACAATATGCCAGCGTATTAACTTTCTCTTCTGCAGTGATTTGACACACTTCATCAAGCGCTGCGTTGACCCCATTTAAGACATAATCCGTTAGGGTTTTATTTTTTTGACGTTCGTCCGGGTTAACCCAAGACATTATGAATACCGTAAGGCCAGACTCAACGGCCCACTTTATAAAGGAATTTTCGGCACTTAAATCAAATATATAATATTTATTGATCCAGGGTGGCACTATCAACAAAGGCTGTTGAGCAACTTTTGTTGTTTTGGGTTCATATTGTATAAGTTGAAATAGATCATTTTGAAAGACAACTTTTCCCGGTGTCAAACCTAAATTTTCACCCAATTCAAACCCCTTCTTAGGGCCCCTTGCAACTTTAATTTTCGGGCTTTTTGATCTTGGACTCGAGGAGGTTAATGCCCCTTCCAAATTTGCCACATTTGACGAAGAATGAGTTGTCAAAGAGAGAGCATCAGCCAGATGGCGCGTATAAAGTCCTAATTTTTTACTTATAAGCGGATCAAGACCGTCTATTCGACTTGCTACATCTTTTAAAAAGCGCACATTCAAAATATAAGATTGATGAAGCAAATGGAAAAATGGATGATCATCCCATGCTCCTTTTTGATCCTGGGTTATTTGAGAATTCAGGTTAGTTTTTATGGTCTTTTTTTGAAAATGATTCAAAGTAGATTGTAGAAAATCTTGAACATCTACCAATCCCTTTTCGGGGATTTCCTCTTCATTCGTCGCTTGATCCGACAGTTTTTTTAAGGTTTGCGAGAACGTATTTATTACTTCCTGGGGCTTAAAAAGCCCCTCATCTACCCAAGGGGCCGAAGGAATATCTGCTACTTTCATGTATTGAGCCATTAACTTATGATTTTCTGATGCAATTTTTTTCCACTTATCCTTCCATTTCCCTGAAGTTCCATAAGAACTCCCCGGAGACGGTAGGGTTTCAAATTCCTTTGGTTGCTTCGCCATGGTTGAATGCTCTAAAGTAGGGTTGTATATGTCTAACGTAATGGTAAAAGATTAATAAAATGTATAAAATACTCGGAATAGGTGTAACGTTCCTTTTATCAGCTTGCACAACAGATCCCGTATCAGAGGAAGCCTATGAAGCGCCCCAAGGACAATTCCCCCTCTTAGGCAATATACCCAATCGAGACTCAATTCCGCCCTTTGAAGACATTAGCCTTCAACAAAAACGTCTTCGCCGCGAAATTGAAGAAGCTTCTCAAAAACAAACAGAAATCTTAAAATCTGAAAAGAAATTAACAATTCCGCAAACCACCCCTTGATTTTCAATCCGATCACCCTAGTTTTATAAAGGTAGGAATAGAAATTTTATAGGAGTGTATTATGAAAAAAAATTTTGTTGCCATTAGTTGTGCTGCTTGTCTCTTATTATCAGCATGCTCAACCCCTCAAGGCACAAATCAATATAATGGTACCTTACTCGGTGCCGGCGGAGGCGCACTTGCTGGTGGACTTATAGGGTCCAGTATGGGAGGTGGCAGCGGGGCTCTTTTGGGGGCTGGTATTGGTGGTTTAGCGGGTGGTTTCGCTGGCAACCAAATTGGCAAGAGCATGGATGATAATCATCGCCATGGCCGTTATTAAGCCTAAGGCTTAACATTTATAGTCTAAAAACATCTTCTAAGCCATTGGGACTAAAAATTCCAATGGCTTAGAAAGCTTTATTTGTTTCTCCGCCTCCCTTTCCCTACGAGACTTTTCTGAAGCCAAATCATTAAAATAACTTTGAAAATAAGCTAAGGTTTGCTATGCATTTTTGAGAGAGACGGAAAGAGGGTTTTGGGAATGAAAATAGCAATAACAACGGATGAAATTTACCCTGTCCATGCCTTCGTAATGGATTGGTTGAAAGCTAATGGTCATGAGCCCATTCCTTTTGGGGCCCTCAAGTCTCAACGTGATGAATCTTGGGTAAAGGCGGCCCATGAAGCGGCACAGGCCATAAAAAATGGGATATGTACCGATGGAATCTTCTTCTGCTGGACGGGAACGGGTATTTCGATAGCTGCCAACAAAATCTCGGGAATTAGAGCTGCTCTGTGCACAGATGCTGAAACGACTCGTGGTGCGCGCATTTGGAACCATGCTAACGTATTGGCCCTATCAAATCGACTTCTCAGCCAAGATATTGCAAAAGAAATTTTAACAGCTTGGTTTCAGGATTATGATCACACAATCGGGATAAAGGGTGTTTCTGAGTTAAAAGCAATTGACAGTAATCATAGTTGACATTTTGAATTTTAAATAGAAATTTTTATAAAAATCAAATAGTTAACCAAGCAGTTGGCCCACCAATTTTGAGGTGTAATCGACAAGGGGAATTATTTTTCCGTAATTCATTCGAGTGGGCCCCACAACACCAATTGCACCCAGAATATGTTGTCGAGAGTTTTTATAAGGCGCCACAACTAACGAACATCCCGAAAGACTAAAAAGGCTATTCTCAGCCCCAATAAAAATCTGTACCCCTTCGGCTTGTATCGAGGCATCTAACAATTGAATAAGCGTTTCTTTGGTATCCAGAACCGCAAATAAATCCCTTATATGATCTAGGTCTTCAACGACATTTACGTTTGTGAGGAGGTTACTTTGGCCCTTTACAATTAAAGAACCACCTTGATCTCCTTCACTCCAAACCCCAATACCGGTTTCCACCACTTTTGCAGTCAAGGTATCTAAATGGGCCTTATGTTGCTTTAATTCTTCAAAAATGACGCGTTTTGCATCTGTTAATGTACGACCCGCTAGCCGATTATTTAAATAGTTTGAAGCTTCAATTAATATGGTTGGAGGAACCCCAATGGGAACCTCAATCAAACGATTCTCAACAACCCCATCTTCTGTAATCATAACCAAAATAGCCCGACCAGCACTTAAACTTAAAAATTCAACGTGTTTAAGAGGGGATTCAGTCTTTGGCGCGAGAACTAAGCCAGCACATTTGGATAAGCCCGACAGCATCGAAGTTGCTTCTTCTAAGACATCATCAACTTTTCGTCCTGCGTTCGTGCAGCGTTGCTCAATGTAGGATCGATCTCCTTCTGAAAGATCTCCTACTTCCAACAAACCATGGACAAAAAAGCGCAAACCTGCTTCTGTCGGCAAACGTCCTGCAGAGGTATGGGGTGCGTATAAAAGCCCCGCCTCCTCTAAATCCGCCATCACGTTGCGGATTGTTGCGGGGGATAAAGTTGTTTTCAGACGACGGGAAAGTTTACGAGATCCAACAGGTTCCCCCGTTTCCACGTACGCATCGACAAGTTCACGAAAAATATCTATCGAGCGTTTATTTAGTTCTGCAACTGTCAATGACATGTTTTAGCCTTTCATTCGTCTTTAACATGTAGTAAAAAAACAACAAATCGTCAAGGGAGAGAAGAAATCCATATGCGCAATAATAAAAGAAAAACGAATGAATTAAGAAGTGTTTTCTTAGGCCCAAGTTACGCAAAGTATGCTGAAGGGTCTTGTTTTGTTAAATTTGGCGATACACACGTGATTTGTACAGCAACAATAGAGGAAAAAGTTCCCCCTTTTTTACGAAATACCGGCTCCGGTTGGATTACAGCTGAGTATGGCATGCTCCCGCGGGCAACTCATCAACGTGTAGACAGAGAAGCTTCCAAAGGCAAGCAATCGGGACGGACCCAAGAAATCCAACGGTTAATTGGGAGATCCTTACGTGCCGTTGTTGATTTAAGTCTATTGGGAGAACGACAAATTCGAATCGACTGTGATGTTATTCAAGCCGATGGAGGAACCCGTACCGCCAGTATTACGGGTGCCTACGTAGCCATGCACCAAGCACTGGAAAAATTGGTTAAGAATAAAACATTAGCAAAAATGCCAATTATTGATCAAGTTGCTGCCATTTCTTGCGGAATAGTCAAAGATGAGCCTCTTCTCGATCTTGATTATCAAGAAGACTCAAACGCAGAGGTTGACGCTAATTTTGTAATCACAGGATCAGGCAATCTTGTTGAAATTCAAGCTACAGCCGAAAAGAATTCCTTTGGAGACGAAGCCTTTGGGCATATGTTGAAATTGGCTCGCGAGGGCATCACAGAACTTGTTAAGTTGCAGAAACAAGCTTTAAAAATCGAGTGATCTATAGAAAAACTAAGGATACCGATATGCGTTTATTTCAAGAACCTAAGTTGCTTATTGCCAGTCATAATTCTGGTAAAATTCGGGAAATTGCAGACCTTTTGGGCCCCCTTCAAATTATCACAACTTCCTCTGCCGCTTTGAATTTAGAGGAACCAGAAGAAACAGGTTCAACATTTATGGAAAATGCTCTTCTCAAAGCACAAGCAGGGATGAATGTCACAGGCTTACCCTGTTTGGCTGACGATTCAGGCCTCGCAGTTACTGCCCTTGAAGGACAGCCTGGTATCTATTCTGGTCGTTGGGCACAATTACCAGATGGAACACGTGATTTTTCTTATGCCATTAATCGTATCAATCAAGATTTGACAGATAAAAGTGATCTGTCTGCCCATTTTGTGTGTGCGCTGAGCTTGGTTTGGCCCGATGGCTCTGACGTAACTCTTGAAGGAAAAGTCTACGGTCATCTCACCTTTCCTCCCCGCGGTAAAAAAGGGTTTGGTTATGACCCCATTTTTATTCCTGAAGGACATTCTATCACGTACGCAGAAATGGCACCTGAACTGAAACAACGCATTTCACACCGAGCCATAGCCATTCAGAAAATGATACATGCATGCTTCACACCTCATGCTTAAAAATCAAAATTTAGCTCTTTATATACACTGGCCTTTTTGTTTATCAAAATGTCCATACTGCGATTTTAATAGCCATGTTAGAGCATCTATAGATGAGAATTCCTGGGAGGAAGCCCTCTTGAAGGAGCTTGATCAAACAGCCAAACGCATAGGCCCAAGAACCCTTACAAGCATTTTTTTTGGTGGGGGAACCCCTTCTCTCATGCGCCCCAAAACTGTTGAAGCTTTGATCAAGCGTGCGCTGAATCACTGGACGGCAAGTCCCAATATCGAAATCACTCTTGAGGCCAACCCTAATTCTGTGGAAGTGAATCGCTTCCATGATTTAAAAAATGCAGGAATCAATCGTATATCCATCGGCGTACAAGCTTTAAATGACCCCGATCTAAAGCAATTGGGACGACATCATAGTGTTGACGAAGCTCTTACCGCAATTCAAATAGCTTTAGATATATTTCGCCGTGTCTCTTTTGATCTTATTTATGCGAGGCCCCACCAGACATTAGAAGCATGGCAACAAGAGCTTCAGCTCGCCTTATCTTTTGGAACAGAGCATTTATCTCTTTATCAACTCACCATTGAGCCTGGAACCGCTTTTGCTCCTCTCTATGAGAGAGGAGACCTTAAAATTCCAGATGAGGATTTAGCTGCAGATTTTTTTGAATTAACACAAAATTCCATGGAAGCCGCTGGATTACCGGCTTACGAGATTTCAAATCACGCGCGGTTGGGTGCTGAATCACGCCACAACTTAAGCTACTGGCGCTACGAAGATTACGCAGGCGTAGGGCCCGGTGCTCATGGTCGCTTAACGCTCCCCTCAGGCAAAGTCGCCACCAAACAATATAAAGCCCCTGAAACGTGGATGAAAGCCGTTAAAGAGGGGTCAGGGGAAGAAGAATCGATTGATCTTTCACCCAAAGAACAAAATACCGAAGCTTTAATGATGGGCTTACGTCTCACATCTGGCATTCGCCTTGTTGATTTTCCAGACCTTGAAGAGAGTATTATCAACTCCAAATCTTTAAATATACTTACAAATGAAGGATATTTGGTCAAGACAAGCACTGCACTTCTAGCTACACCCAAAGGTCTTCAGTGCTTAAATGCTGTATTAAGAGCGTTGCTGTCACCCAATTAAGGGCATAATTAAACCTAAGATTTTTGTTCAGCGGGAGAACCTATTTTTTCATCTAATTTTACCTGCTTTTTGGCTGATGATGGGGGAGTATTTTCTTTATTTTGAGGGTTTTCCAAATTTTCACTATCTTCCATATGTGGATTTCCATGCTCATCAAAATTAAGAGCTTCTTTTTCCTTAAGAATTTCCCTTTCCCCTAAAGTTGTGATCTTTTTAGATGGTTTTTGAACTGACTTATCAAAAAATTTCATTATAGATAATGAAGGCTTTTTCTCTGAAGAACTTGTATCACTTGGTTTCTCCTTCAAGGCAGGTTTTTTAAATTCTTCATTTGATTCTGATTTCTTCTCAGCCTGCTTTTCTGTTTTGGGCAATACTTCCGTATTTGCTTTGTCATCGACTGAAGGCTTATCTTTAACATCTCGTTCTGTTGCAGACGGCGTCTTTTTGACCTTAATAGCCTCCAATTTAAATTTCGCTTCAGCTATCTGCTTTTCAATTTCTTCTTCTGAAGTCTCCTCAAGAGGAGTTTCTTTTGCCTGGACAAAAATATTTGATTTATTATCTACACGATTCTCTTTTGCTGGAATCTCTTTAAGTTCGCTCTCATTCGCCCTACTTTGAATATCTTGGCTTGTTTGCATTTGAGTAACCTGCCCTGCTGACGAGTAACTCTGCGTTCCGTCTGCAGGCCTAGAAGCATTCTTTAAGTACAATTGCTTCTGGCGATTTCTCTCTCGCAAAGCTACCTCAGCCTGAAACCGCGCATTTGCAGCCGCTTCTTCAGCAAGGTAATTTTGATTATAAGGCGCTTGAGCAGGATAAGGAACGGGAGATGGGTATGGATATGGATATTGATTATTCATACGTGCTTGTTGTTGCATATGAAAAGATTGTTGAACTAACTGATTTTGCAGAGCACGTTGGGCATTTTGAGCTAATTGGTTTTGCCGGAAATATTGATCCTGTTGTGCCAGTTGGACTTGCTGATTTAGTCGCACTTGATCTGCCGCTCTGGCGGTCGCATAATTTTGTTGCAGGGCTTTCTGCTCAGCTTGTTGTCTTGCAAGCTGATAAACGTAATTATCTCTTGCAGCCTTCTGATTCAATAGACTTTCTGCCACAGTCGCAAAACTTGATATAATTGGATTTTGAGGTTCATATTGGACTGCTGGTGTGTTGGGAGCAGGCGTTTGAGACACTGCAGACATAACAGGGGGCACTTTGTTTGCTTTATTATCTGACATACTCGCCGTATCCGTTTGTGCAAAATCATTGTCAGAGGAAGGTGCCTCGCTATCTTCAGGTACAGGGGGAATACTTTCTTCAGCTGGAACTGATGCACCTTCCGCAAGCTCTGAGGGGGGAATCATATCAACTGGGGGGGCCTCCTCTGTATCAAGACTAGAAGACACCGTTTTCTCAAGCTCGGACGGTGGAACCATATCGGCAGGTGGTGCCCCCCTATTAAGGCCAGAAGAAACGGTTTTCTCAAGTTCAGGTGGGGGAATCATATCAGCTGGTGGAGTCCCTTTATCAAGACTAGAAGACACCGTTTCGTCAAGTTCAGACGGTGGAACCATATCGGCAGGTGGCGCCTCGCTATCAAGGCCAGAAGAAACGGTTTTCTCAAGTTTAGATGGGGGAATCATATCAGCTGGTGGGATCTCTTTATCTGAGCTTAATACCGCAGTTTCTTCAAGTACGGAAGACGGGATCATATCAGCAGGGGGCGTGCTATCACTGAGTGAAGAAACCGCCTCCCCATCCGAAATTTCTGAAGAGGGAGTTTGAGCCGCATCTTCTCCTGCCGGTGAGCTCGCATCTACAACACCTGCAGGCGTAATATTAGCAGGCTCAGTAATGGGCTCGTTCACACCCAATACGATGAAAGGAGAGGAGGCTAAAAGCAGAGAAATGGGAACATATTGAAGATAAAATCTCATTAAAATCTAACCCCTCTTTATCAAACGCCTGGTCTTAATTTAAATCTTATTCAAAATAAATTAATGATTTGTGAATTTTAAATATTGAGCTCTTTTATAAGTAACCATATAAGAGGGATTATCTATTAGGAGAAATTAACATTCTTTATTTTCTCACTTACTTTTTCTTAGGTGCTGGACCTTTCTTAGGTGCAGCGGCTTTCTTAGGCGGAGGCGCTTTTTTGGGCGGAGGCGCTTTCTTAGGTGCAGCGGCTTTCTTTTGAGCTTTTTGTTCTTTCTTCGCAGCTTTCGTTTCCTTTTTATCAGCCTTCTTCTTTTCTTTTATATCTTTCTTATCAGCTTTCTTCTGAGTCTTCTGTTCTTTTTTCGCAGTTTTCTTTTCCTGCTTATCGGCCTTCTTCTGAGTTTTCTGGTCTTTCTTCGCAGTTTTCTTTTCCTGCTTATCAGCCTTCTTCTGTTCTTTTTGTTCTTTCTTATCGGCTTTCTTCTGAGTCTTCTGGTCTTTCTTCGCAGTTTTCTTTTCCTGCTTATCAGCCTTCTTCTGTTCTTTTTGTTCTTTCTTATCTGCCTTATTCTGAGTTTTCTGGTCTTTCTTCGCAGTTTTCTTTTCCTGCTTATCAGCCTTCTTCTGTTCTTTTTGTTCTTTCTTATCGGCTTTCTTCTGAGTTTTCTGGTCTTTCTTCGCAGTTTTCTTTTCCTGCTTATCAGCCTTCTTCTGTTCTTTTTGTTCTTTCTTATCGGCTTTCTTCTGGGTTTTCTGCTCTTTCTTCGCAGTTTTCATTTCTTGCTTATCGGCCTTCTTCTTTTCTTTTAATTCTTTCTTATCGGCTTTCTTCTGGGCCTTTATGGCTTTTTTCTCTTCTTTACGCTGACTATTGCTCACACCCCTGCCCATGCCTGTGCCACTGCCCATACCCGTGCCGCTGCCCATACCCATGCCGCTGCCCATACCCATGCCGCTATTCATTCCCATGCCGCTATTCATTCCCATGCCGCTATTCATTCCCATGCCGCTGTTCATTCCCATACCGCTGTTCATTCCCATACCGCTGTTCATTCCCATACCGCTGTTCATTCCCATACCGCTGTTCATTCCCATACCGCTGTTCATTCCCATACCGCTGTTCATCCCCATACCGCT